>OBWF01000459.1_pt1 | contig 19544 bp, 21 predicted proteins | sample 1495211 | NCBI WGS metagenome assembly OBWF01 (sample SAMEA2580051, study PRJEB22360) | human gut metagenome | reverse complement strand
ATACTGTGAAACGCTCTTTTTTGTCACTGTTTTGCCACACACCGGATTGGCACGAAAGTATTGCCCCTTTACTGTCGCGGCCTACAAGTCCGTCCGGTGAGCAGGAAGTACCTGCGGTGGCTGTTTTTTCCAGCTGTAAATACTCACCTGTGGAAAGACGACCGTCAGACCGGATCGTTCCACCGCTGACTTTGCCCCCTTTGATTTCACCACCGGTGGTGATCCCTTTGTTATTGACGGCGCGTATCCACTGGCTGTCAGTCATGGTGAAACCGCCTCCGTGCGTCGTGTTCATCCACCCCTTGTTGTTTCTGGTGATAAGCCAGCCGTCTTCGCTGGTTATATCGCCTTTCACCGTGGCTTTCTGACCATTGAGGTTACCGGCGTTATTGATGTCATTTCCGCCCATGTTGATGGCGGTGTGCATCTGGTTCAGCTCCGGTCTCCCCGGGACCTGAAAACGATACAACCTGTCGCTTTCCTGCAGATCATCACCCGTCATGACGACGGCAATGTGACCTGCCGAACAGGTGAGTCCGTAATCCCCCGGTTTGTCTGTCCAGGCGCCGAATGCGCCGGTTGCTGTTCCGTTTTTACCAATATAACCACCCAGCCCGGGAAGTTGTCCTGCCACACTGCGCAGACCATCTTCTTTGATATTCTGCCCCCCTGTTGAGCAGGTCAGGGCTTCAAGACGTCCTGTAGTCTGGTTACGGCGGATACCCGTGATATAACTCTGCCCAAACGGAGAATGATTAAATCCCTGTTTCAGGTATCCCTTGCGAATCAAATCATCGGCTGTAAAGTTTGCCGGAAGGCTGCCGTTGTGCAGAGTGGCATTGTTATCGGCAATGTAATTTCTGGCTGCGGTATTGTAGGCATCTGCATGGGAAGCAGCACTCTGGTAAAGCTGTTCATTCAGCCAGTTTTCTATTTCGGAATAAATCAGCGGCGTGGCGATACCAATCACTATCAGTCCCGCCAGTATTTCAAGCAGAATAAAACCTTTGTCGTCATCGTGTCTGAACTTTTTCACGTGAATATCTCCGAAGTGCGGAAAACGGAATCAGGGAGGAGGGTTAGTGCATACAGTGATGCGCAGAGAAACGGGGCGAACGGCAGTGCCTGCTGACGTCTGCGACGGCAGAAGAGGAGGATAAACAGAAATGCCCCGGAAGCTGCGGCAGTGATGAGCTGCGGCGTGTGTTGTGGCTGTGTCCACATTGCAATTCCTGCTATCAGGAATACATCACCAAGGCCGAGTGCTTCTGTTCCTTTTGCCGTTATGAAAAACTGCCGTAGCAGGTATGTCATGCCGAACCAGAGTGATGCGTTGAGGAGGCTGTATGTGAGCTCCTCCAGGCTGTACCTGAACGCTGCCCCCAGAACAATCAGTGAAAGCGTGAATATCCGGGGAAGCCGACATACAGCAATATCCGTCAGCGTCATTACAGTTAATAATCCCGTCAGAATGGAAAGGAATAACAGTCCTGTCGCGTCAACACCATATGCGCCGTTGAGACTGACACTCACGATGGCCAGAAGACAACACATGTACACCACCGGCTTTGGCGGCCGGGTGTCGTGTACTGCTGACAGATAGATGGCGGCGGTGCTGTATGCAAGATAAAGAATAACCGCCAGGATGATGATTATTATTGCCATGCTCAGTAATGCGCTCACCGTCACCTCGTATTAATGTTTTCTGAAATACCGGTTGTGGATCTTGTGGGCATATATCATGCGCCGGGCTGTGTTATTTTTGCTGAAACCGGCGTTATAGCTGCCCAGGCATTCCCAGTTAACGCCGCAACGTTGAAAATGTCGGGCCAGTATCCAGGCTCCGGTCTGAATATTCAGGCAGGGATTATTAAGCAGGTCATTTTTGTCTTTAATGACCCCCAGTTTTTTCAGCTCAGGAATATGCGCAGAATTAATCTGCATAATCCCGTAATCCGTACTGATGATTTTTCCGGATTTGTTTTTATTGTGATTTATCGCAGTGGCGACCAGACCGCTTTCCTGCTGTGCAATGGTTTTCAGAAGCTCAGGGGCAATAAGGTAGCGTTTCCCGGCCTGAATAAAGCAGCTATTCAGTGATGTGTTTGTGGCGGCAGCCTTAGCGGGAAGAGCGAAAAATAACGGACAAATCACGGCAGAAAAAAATAACCACTTCATGCGGATACACTCCGGAAAAGCGCCCCGGGGGGCGCTGTGTCAGGATATTAACTGCTGGTTTCGAGCGTGATATCGTTTGTGGCGGCAGAGCATACCGTTACCGGATCCACACTGGCAGGTGTCTGACCTTTGATTTTTGTGAACATGGATGAACTGCGCAGACTGTTAATCAGCTCAACACAGTTTTCTTTCGGTACGGCTTTACTGGTTATGGTATAACCGTATTTATTACTTGTTGCTGTAATGGTGACATCGCCTCCCCATGCATTTTTGGCCTTGTTACTTCCGGCGATCATATCAGCCGGCAGGGAACCGCTTTCTGTCAGGGTTTTGATATAATCTGTGCCGGTATATCGGCCCTGGAACTTGTACTGCTTCATTTTTGTTGCAATGGTCTGCAGATTTTTCAGTTCGCGCTGGTTATCACTGGATGACATGGTACTGGACATCTGACTCATTGCGAGAGCAACCACAATACCGATAATAATCAGTGCGCCGGCAACTTCCAGTAATGTTAAACCTTTATCCTCCTCTTTCTCTTTTCTTAAAGAAAAATAATAAAAAAGACGTGCTCTGAAGTTCATATATCACTCCTGGTTTATGGGATGTTTCAGAAATATTCTGTGTGCGGGGTTATTGTTTCAGCATGTCGCTGATACTGTAGATGGCAGATATCATGTTAAGAATAAAAAAGAAGACAAAACCTCCTGATATACCGGTAATAATTAATCCAATTCGTTTTACCCGTTTTTTTGCTTCCTCCAGCCACTGATCGGCATAGAGTGCCATGGTTGCCACACTGTCCTCCCTTTCGGAATTCAGGAGCAGTTTATTGATGCATATTCTGGACGGAAAATCGTAACCGGAATTTCGCATTGCTGTGGCCAGATTCTGACCGGATAACACATGTTTTCGTATTGCCTGAATTCTCTCCTTTAACCATTTATTCTTTTCTGCACCTTTTTCCATTCGGAGCAGCGCCTGCGAAAGAGGAATATTAATCTGCAGCATGGATGAAATACTGAACAGATAATTCACCCCGTGTAAGGTCTGATACAGTGACCAGGGGGGAGCCTTGTCCAGCATCCTCCGGCCGGGGCCGGTATACCGGCTGAATGAAAAACGGATCAGAAGCGTCAGGGCGAAAATGGCCCCACAGAGCCAGAATCCGTACCCGATGAAAAATTCCGACATGCCGGCCAGCACTTTCATCTGGAATGACCATTTATCTTCTGAAGCAAACGCACTGACGATGGGGATGATACGGGTATGGGCGTTGTACATATTCACCACACAGAGCGAAAGCAGCAGAAGGGGGTAGAGGCAGACGGCAATGAGGCTGGATGTCATTTCCCGCCGGGCTTTAACGGTTCTGGCCACCTGGAAAAGGGCGTCGGCTATATTTCCGCGCTCTTCCCCGTTTCTGATTAACGTGGCTTCCTCCGGTGGCACCCAGGTTAACAGGGCACCGGATAACATGCCGCTGGCTTTGATGGAATCGATGCATTCTTTTGCCAGAAAATACATGCCGGATGTGCCTTTCTTTTCACCAAAATCGGTTTCGATCTCGCAGAGAAATTCGAGTGCACGCAGGGACGGCGTTCCGTCACGTATCATGCCGCCCAGGGCTTCGTAGAACTCCACCCGGTTCAGGGCAAAGGTTTTTCTGGCTATCCAGACAGTCAGTGCTGTCAGCTCAATGTCGGTGTTGTTGAGTTTTTCCAGAAATCTCATGTCAGTGCAGCAGCGTATAGCTGTCCTCGTCGATGGGAGAGATGTAATGGGCCGCCAGCGGATCAACCTGCCCGCTGTTGATTTTTCCCAGCAGATGCTGATTTCGTGTCATGCCACCCAGCTCCCGGTGCCAGTATGTTCTGGCCTCAATACGCCCCTTTTCCCGGTACAACTGGAAAAAACGGGCATCCGGGGAGATGACCTCTGCGATCACCGTTCGTCCTGTCACGCCACGCCAGCAGTGCGGGCAGCCTTCATGATTTCGCAGATAGACCTGGTCCGGGTTGCAGACGCTTTCCACCAGGCGCCGTTCATCATCCGTGCGCCCGGTAGCCACCTCATGCCAGGGGCGACGGCAGTGCGGACATATCAGCTGAACCAGACGCTGGCTCAGCAGGCCAATGAACAGTTGCGGGTCGGCAATCATCCTGGCCTGTACCCCCTCCATCTCAAGACGTTCGAGGATGTTAATCGGGTCGTTCGCATGGATGGTGGTCAGCATCAGATGGCCGGTCATGGCGGCTTTTATTGCCGTAATGGCGGAATCGTGGTCGCGGATTTCACCGTTCAGGATCCCGTCGGGGTCAAGACGCAGTGCCGATTTGATGGAGTCCACCCAGCCCTGCGCGGTATCCATGACGGCGGTCTGAATGGCTCCGGGAATACGCCCTTCCGGCGGGGATTCGATGGTGAACAGCCTGCGACGGGGAAGAAGAATACCGCCGGTGTTGTTGAAGCCGTACTGTTCAAGGTACGCCGCAGAGGCGGTTCTCAGCGTGGTGGATTTTCCTGAGCCGGTGGGGCCTGAGAGCGTGATAATGCCTTCAGGGCGCTGCAGAATGCGGCGAAGGGTGCGCTCCTGGTCAGGGTGATAGCCCAGCATACTGAAGGTCGGGATTTGCTGACTGTCATCCTTGATCAGACGGAGCACGGCATAGAGGCCGCCCACACAGGGGTAGTGGGAGTAGCGTGCACCAAACAGACCTGCCAGTTTCAGATACTGCTCTGAAAGACGTGCATCCTGAGGCACCCCGGGATCAAACTGTGTGCCCTTGATAACATCGGTCATGCCGGAATAGGTGGCCCCCAGTAATTCGAGGCCTTCTTCTTTCCGGAGGATATCGAGCACTTCCAGTTCGCCGTGAACCCGGGCTTCCACATAGGTGAAGTCCGTGTTGTCTCGTCCCGGGGTCATATGAAGGTCTGAGGCACCAAGAGAGGCAGAATGGCGGATATAGCCGAGCATTTTCTGCTGTACCGGGTTAATGACTCTTTCATCACCGGCGGTTGTGGTGTCCTGTCTGAGGCGGGCTATCACATCCAGGGTGGTGAATTCAAAGTCTCCCACACGCCCCTGATGACGTGCGCGCAGGCGGGTCAGATATTCCTGGACGGCACGCAGATGTTTTTTTCCCTCCACGACCCAGACCCGCAGATGACCGGTTTTATCTGTATCGATAGCCACATAATCCAGAATGTCATCCGGTGGCAGGTCTGCAGGATCCAGCATAAAGCCTCCTTACGGGCAGCGGCGCCCGGAAAATATGTTTTCTGTTATTAAGCGAGGGAAATAATCAGTTCTTCTGCGGAAAGAATCTGGACATTTTCAGCACAGGCTTAACAGTGTAAAAATAATTACGCCGCCAAAGGCGAATAACAGGGGAATGTTTTTCTCCGGCTGTGTTGATATCAGCGTTAATACCGGTGTGGCGAGAGCGTAAAAAATAATACCTGTGGTATAAATAAAATAAGGTGTGATGCCGGACAGATGACATACACATGGCGAATGTCATAAGCATGACGGCAACTACCGATAAAATAATGGAAGTATTCTTCCATTCACCAGATGGAGTAAGTGAAATGATATCGCCATCCTGTTTATAGTTCGTGTTCAGCTTCAGGAAATGACGGATATCTTTCAGCGTGTTCAGTTTCTGCTGGATCTCTTCCACAAGTTCCTGTCTGTCGGTTTTTTCACGGAGCAGCCGGAATTTTGTCTCCCTCAGTACAGATATAATACGGTCCACCTGGCCGGGGGAGGGATAGTAATGATGTTCGAGCATCCACCGGATATCGGCGATTAACCGGTCAGTTACCGGTGTATTACCGTTGTTAATGAGAGGTGTTTCGTGCATCCACTGAAATATGCGGTAGATATGTTGCTTAACAAAAATAAAATCATCGGTGGTTTTATTCTCCAGCATGAGATATATCCCGTCGAGTGTTAATAATAAAACGTCCCGGGTGTGAGGTGATTTGTGATGTATTGTACGGAATATTATTTCTGCACTGTAATCGCTTACGCAGGTGATATATCACACCAGAGTAAATACAGCGGAATGAAGCTGTAAAGTGACCAGAAAAGCCCGACGGGATCTTTTGCCCACAGGCATAAGAATGTCAGTCCGGTGCACCATGCGCCGGCAAGTGCCGCGCATAATTCAGCGCCTCCGGAATTGCCGCTCTTCATCATATAACAGAGCACGATCAGCAGCGGGATAATGAAGACGACCGGCAGGACAAAGGATTCGGCTGCGGATATCCATTCCCGGTAACGCCAGCGGTCGTTTAATCTGTCGGCATCATATTTCAGACAGTTGCTCAGGAACGCCAGATCGTTCATGAGGGGGGCGTCCTGGCCATACTGCGCCGCGAGGCGCATTCTGGCACCCCACAACCGGGCACTCAGGGCACGGAGTTGTGCCGGGGTGACCTGTTTTCCCCGACAAAGTTGTTCCTGTAATTGTGCTGCCTCGTGGACAATATCTGTGTGGTTCACCCCGTATTCTGCAGCGGCTGTTTCCAGGTCACGGATGATCAGGCTGAGCCAGGATATCAGTTCACTGATGTTCATTGTCGTTCATCCTTTTGTACGGACAGCCGCCTGTACCGGCGGCCGGTTTCATGGTCGCAGGGTTTTTCTGATGCCGGACTGCTCCAGTACCACACTCTCCGGTGTGATTTTCTCCACGAGATAAGGGGTTCCGGGGATGTTCTGGCCCGCCTTCACATCGGTGATGTGTCCACCCGGAAGTTCTATCCGGGCGCTCAGCTGAGGCTGTACACCAAATATTTCTGTCAGACGGGGGGATGCCGCCGTCGACGGGGCAGTCGGGATGGCGGACGTGCTTTCCTGCGGACGACCGGGCTCTGCGGGAATGCCCTGCTCCAGCATGCGCAGCTCATGACGGATTTTCTCTCTCGTCAGCATGGCTTCATACAGGGCTGTTTCGTCCTGTATCCGCTCAATCTGCAGTTGCCGGGGACTCTGTTCCTCTGCGTTTCCGGTTGTGGCCATTGCTGTTGTCGGTAACAGCAGCGCTGAAACCAGAAGGGCTTTTGTTTTAGCGTGCATAATATTTACCTGTAAATTGATAGTGGAAACGACCGTTCTCCAGTTGTCGTGTGACAGAGATAAAACGGACAGAAGGTGCCTTCAGACGTTCAGCCAGCTGGTATGCCGGGAGTAGCGTCTGTATCTGAAGGTCATACTCTTTCCACGGAGGCTGGATAATATTTCCGTTTTCATCGGTGACGCTGTTACTGACCTCCTGCCAGTCCAGCGTCAGTGGTATTGACTGAGCAAGCGTGGTCAGTTGTTCCTGCAGGACAGCGGTTTCCGGCAGAGCATCAACGTCGACGGGATGTTCAGGCAGGCGGAAGCTGACCGGCAGGCCAATGCCGCCGGTCTTTCCTTCCGGCATCACAATAAAGGGTCGGGTGCCCGTCATATCACTGATGCGCCGGATGAAGTCAGTCACTGTCGCGCCCGCTGTATTGGTGTACGAGGCGCGAAGATTGCCGCTGCCGCCGTCAGTTGAACATTCAGCCAGCGAATAACGCCATCCGGCGGCAGACAGTGGCAGTGACGTCCATATGTCAGCACATCCCCGGATAAATGCGTCAGTTTCGGGGAGTCCGGGCCAGGGGGGACTGATTTGTTCCTCTGTGACCTGTCGGGCAGCTGCTGCCTGCGCGGCTTGTTCAGTCTTCCACCGTTCATAATACTGCCAGCCGTACCATGCAGCGCCGAGAAGGGCGATGATCAGCGAGACAGTGATGAACTGCGCTCCCCGGGATACCGGATTCAGGCGCGCGGCAGCCGGATGTTTACCAGAGCCGGTCAGGGTGGACAGCGGCAGGGCCTGATTCTGATCGCCTGCTGAAAATGCCACCGGTTCATAGCGTGTCCAGCCCTGCTCCGGTTCGGTGTTGATGGAAAGAAAGGTATCCCGGGCTTCACGGACCTCTTCTCCGCTTCCCACCAGGTCACTGACGAGAACACCGTCGACAGCGGAAACAAAGCTGTAGCGCGGTGTTTCTCCGGGTAACGTCAGTTCCGTGATGGCATAGCCGCCCTGTTCAAGCAGTGGCAGGATCAGCAGGGCGAGGGATAGGCACTGACGGGGTTTTCCGGGCAGTATGCGGCGACTGGCTGTGGCCACCATGGTGTGGGTGTCGGCATCTTCATTACTGAGATACTGACAGGCCAGGAAAAGGTCGGCTTTCTGTGCCCGGGCAAAGTCGCGGGCATGCCGGTACTGTGAGGGCAGTGTTTTCCATTCCAGACCGGCCAGAAACACATTCCGTCCTGCCGTCAGCGGAAATACCTGCCGCTCTGTCGGTGAAATATCCGTCACGATAGTTCTCCTTGTGTAAATCAGAGGATATTGGGCGTGATCAGCACCACGAGAATGGTGTCGTCGTTTTCACTGTTGAGCCCACCGCCAAGACCGAAGAATCCCGGCGTGCCTACACCCTGTTTTCCGCTGCGACGTCCTGACTGCTGGAAGCCACTGATAATGACAGTCTGCCCGGATTTCAGGTCCACGGTCTGATTGATGGTTTTCAGATCCACATTTGGCAGCTGGGCTTTACTTCCACCGCTTTCATAATTCTCAATAACCGGTTTGTCGGAGAGACTCATTGAATAGAGCAACTGCAGTGTCTGTGAGTCCGGCAGAATGAACGGCAGAAGGGTCATGTTAAAACCGGTGGTGATGGTGGCCGCATTCAGGGAGGTGGATGAGCCGACATTGGCGGTGGTATCTGTCGTCACGCTCTCAATGTAACTTTGCTGATTGGCAATCTGCATCGGCACCGGCGTCAGGTTTTTGGTGACGGCAGAGTTCCGTGTGACCACACTGACATCCCCCTGGGAAGACAATGCTTTCAGGAAGGCTTTTGAACCGGTGAGTTTACCGTCCACAATGGATACACCGCCTGTGATGGTATCACTGGCTGCACTGGTGAATGTGCTGCCGAGACTCAGTCCCAGCGTTCTGTCGCTGAAGACTGCGTTCCAGTCGATACCGGCCTGCTCATTGCGGGTTTTCCGGATACTCAGAATTTCCACATTCAGCACCACCTGACGTTTCATTTCTTCATTGCGTTTTTCAATGAACGTCCGGACCGTTTCCAGAACCTGTGGATTGTCCGTGACGGTGATAAAGCCCGTGGACATGAACATGCGTCCGACACCCGGGGTCAGCATTGATGTGACGGCATTTTTCACATCCTGATACAGCGCAGACTTCATATCCACGGTGGTGGTCTGGGTATTGCTGGCATCACCGGAAATGGCATCTGATGCATCTCCTCCCGATGAACCGTTTGAAGACATGGTGCCGCTGACCACTGTGGCATTGTAGGCAACCTGGCTGTCCATATAGGTGATGGGGAAGGTCCGGGTATCGAGATAATAGAAAGTGATCTGGGAACCATCATAACGCCAGGAGATACCGAGACGGGAAGCAACCGCATTCAGCAGGGACGTCAGGCCGGCGGCATTCAGTTCAGACAGCGATGCGGCATTTCCCGGCAGACGGGATGGGGTCGTGTCAGATGCGCCAATGGCGGTAAGGGGAACCATGCCGCCTGCATCCGGTGGGGGTAACGCGCCCTGGATTTGTTGTGTGCTGCCGGTGGTGAATGTATTCAGGTATGTCATTACGTCCGGAGTGATCCGTACAGGAATATGGCAGCTTTCCGTGATCCGCTGAACCACCTGCTGAAGGGTGATGCTCTGATGGGTATGAATGACAATGGGACAACCGGGAACGGTTTTGCCGGCGTTTTTATCCATGACCGGACGGGGGTTAATCCATTGTCGTGAGGATTCCTTCACGACCGGAGCCCGGGTTCGCAGGTCAGACATCATTTCCCGTGCCCGCTGTTGTTCCGCGACGGCTTCTTTTCTTGTGCTCTCAAGCTGTCTGTAACTGCCACAGCCCTGTAACAGGGCGGCGGTAATCATAATGGCAAGAATTTTTTTATTCATGGGAGATCCGTGATTTATTCAGATTCGTGACTAATTCATCCAGAGGATGACGTGATCGGGGATCACCGACGGAAGTGTGACGGAAAGCGCTCTGCCGGCGGTGTCCAGCAGCCGGCCGTTTTCCACCCTGCCGAGGAGGGCAGAGTCATGACTCTGTTCCCTGAGGGCGGCCATCAGGCCCGGGGTTTCTGTGGCCCAGACAAAAACATGTTGCTGGCTGATGATATGACTGACGGTATCCGTCCCGGGAAGCCCGAGCTGAGCGGATGTCAGCCGACCGCCGGCAGTCCGTCGTTCCGGATGCAGGTACAGGTAATCATTGATGGCATTCATATAACGAATGAACGTTGCAGCCTGTTGTGAGGTTTCTGCTGCCTGGTGACGGTGTTCGCTGCGGGAGAGCTGACTGCTGAACCAGAAATTGCCTGTGGTCGTGATGACCATGATGAACACGATGAACCAGCCCATAAGGTTATTCCTGTGGACGGTCTGTCACCCGCAGCAGACATTGTGCTGTACTGGTCCGGGCATACAGCGGTTTTTCTGCCGGGGTGTAGAGTGCGAAGAGCTGCTCCAGCGCCTGGCGGAAACTGCCGGTGAAAACCAGAGGGGCATCGATGCTGTAGTTGACGGGCGTTTCCCAGCGCAGCGTCCAGGTGCCGTGGGGACATTTTTCGGATGATGTCCAGCGGGCCAGTCCGTCTTTCAGGGTGGTCCCCTTTTCCATTTTCCACTGCCGTGGCGGTATGACCTTCTGCGGTGGTGGCACTACTGGTTTCGTGGCCACCGGGGCTGGCGTGGTTGTTCTGCTCTCTGGTGTTCCGGATGCCCCGGTGGTGGTCTGAGCCCGGGAAACGCTGACGGCAGGTGTCCCAGGTGTCGGGCCTGCCGGCGTTGCGATGCTGCCCCTGAACGGATTACGCGGTGTATCTGCTGCTTTCTGTGAACCCTGCGGTGCCGTGACGTCGACCGGCGGTGTTGCAGTGGTCGTGACAGTCAGTATTTTCCGGCTCCAGTCCATATGTCCGTAAAGCTGCTGGCCGGCCAGCAGCGCATTCAGTGCCCGGTGCCACTGGTCATTAACGGACCAGACGGGGAGGCGTTTGTTCAGTGCCGGTGTGGCGGCATTCTGCTGGCGGAACTGCCAGCCGGTTGGCAGCAGCTGGCGTATCCAGTCACTGACGGTGCGCTGACGTGCTTCACGTAAATAAACGACGGATGAGGGACCGGGCTTACCGCTCATAACCAGTGCAGACAGCGGTGTGGCCTGAAGAAGCGGGCGGGGAGGCAGTGCGGTACTCTGGCTGCTGACAGTGGTTGAGGGTGTCGCCGTTGTTGTCGGACGGGGCGGTGTCACAGGGCGGGTCACCGGTGGCGGAAGCAGACGTTTTTGCGTATGGGTGATAATGGCAGCACTTTCGCGAATTTGTCCGTCGACGAACACCAGAGCCGGAGGCGTGGTATCCGGAACAGGCGTGGCATTAAATGCCGAACAGCCGCTGAGTAATGACGGCAGAAGGAGTGTCAGTGATTTCTTTTGCATAGAATATAATCCGGTATATTACGGGTTACGGTATAAGACAGGTGGCGGGTAACTGGCCTTCAGATGAATATCATTTCATCGGGTTATTGATGATGAACCTTAAAAATCACAGAGGTGATGCATGATAAAGAAGATGTGGCGTTATTTACGGCAAATTGAGAAGTATGAATTGCTGCAGCAGGTGATTTCAGTACATGAAGTGGAACTGCTCAGGAAAATGATGACAGATTCATTATTAGGGTGCTCAGTAGGATATGTGTTTTCGAAAATACTGAAGATATCCTTTCTGCGTTTTATTCAGTCTGAGGGGGGATGGGATATTATTACTTACTTTTTGTGGATGCTGGGAATACTTATTGTCATGGCCGTGCTGTTTATCTGGATGTGCGCCGCTGTATGCTATGAGCTTCGGATGTATAAAATAAAAACAGGAAGGGAGAACGATATATTATTCTGGGTGTGGATTCTTCTTTTTGATGTCGCGGTTGTATTTTCGCTGGGTAATGTTATCTGGTGATTATGGGTTCAGTGACATATGGAAAAAGATAAGTGCGAACATTGATACTGAAGAATAATATATCCAGGAATAGAAAAACATGAATTTCGGAGATGGTTTCTTCTGTCTCCTGTTTTTCAGGGGAGTCTGTGGGTCAAATGTTATCAGCGTCATTAAAGGATACCCTTTCATAAGAATAAAAATATAGACGCATAAATGAGCGTAAAGAGGTAACCTGTCCTGCCAGAACAGAATCATCATGATGACGGCAAGATGAAATGTCGTTACATTGATATAATAAAACCAGCTGTATTTACGCAGATACTGTTGGATATTCACGCTGTCAGCATGCGGTTCTGGTGAACAATTTATGCAAAAACAGAAGAAAGAAATGATGATGAACACTGTCAGAGTGACCGGTAATACAGTTACAAGCAGAAAGAGTATGGACATAAAAATATCTCCGTCAGGATAGTGTGATTATTCCTTTATGGTTCCATAACCCGGCGTAGCTCCGTCGACTGGTTATAATTTTATCCGGGACCTGGCTTTAAGGGGTAATGCCACCTCTTTCCATTCACTACAGCTTCCGGGAATACGTTCTGTGCGTCGTATTATTCGTGTGTTCTGGCATACAATAATCAGGGCATTGTCTGCCGTCTGAAAAGGCATAATCGCAATGTTAATATCTTCTGTTGCCGGGATACAGATGACTTTCTTTTCACATGTGTTGGTGTATACAACAACACTGAGTTTTTCTGCAGGCATTTCAACCTCCTTTAAATCTGCGCGGATTTAATTTAAAAAGCAGAAAGAGAAATTCATTTGTTCGTTGCCTCTGTTATTGAACTTCCCTCATGTTCTTGTTGTGTTCCATCTCATGGAGAGACTGAATGTACTTAACAATGGAAGCTCGTTTTATTGATACCTCCCGGGTTGTTACCGGGTCGAAAATGACATGTGAGTTTTCAACGTACCGGAGGCGGTTATAGTAATTTCTTAACTCTTATGCAGGAATGTGCGCTATGGCAGGAGAAAAGGTCGGGACATCCTCATCAGCAAACCGTGATTTGCGAAAAAAAGTCAGCGGAGGGTGGCTGCCGTTGTGGCTGTCCCGGTATTTCAGTGTAACAGGTGATTGCTGTGATCTATGCCCCATTCGGCTTTCGGTAAACCTGAATGCCCCACATGAAGAATGCGTGACAGCATGTTTCTGCCGCTGCCGTTCAGGCTGCATTCGCGTCCGTGCGCGAGTATAAAACCTTCATCCCGGAATATCTCTTCCACTTCTGAAGATTCGAGGGATGCCGGATGAATTAATGAAAATGCCACCGGTCTGAGCATTCTGCCCGTGGTGGAAAAGGTGTCTCTGGTACTGTTCAGTTGCAGGATATGACGTTTACCTGTTTGCGCACGGGAAAGTGTCTCACTCAGCAGCTGGTCGCTCCATGCGCACGTGCCAATCTGCCATCCCAGACTCCTGCACGCGGCAAGAGCCGAGCGGAAGCGGTACAGGTCGTATAATGCTGCGTTATTGCCACTTTCCAGCAGTGATTTCAGGGTGTTTGCTACCGGTATGTCTGAATTGGTGGCCAGCAGTTTTCGCAGAGTCGTAAACTCTTCAGCCATTCCTCTGAATGCGCGCATCTGACGGGCAGTGTCAAGCCAGTTCAGCAGGTAACGCCGGCGACGCCGTTCGTTGTTTATGTTGTCCGGGGCGGTGGAGAGTGCTTCGAGCATATTCTCCAGTAACAGAATGACAGGGTTTTCCTGGGATAGAATGGTCATAAAGGCGTCCTGAAAAAATGCCCGACAGCCGCTCTCCGTACACCGTAAGGTGTCACCGGTGCCGGGCATTGTGGAAACAGAAGGGAAAAGTCGTCAAATTAAGACAGCAATTTTCATGTCAACGCTCCGTCATCAGATACCAGGTGCAGGAGCAGGGCGATCCTCGACTCCGGCAGAGGCTGTGCATCAAGCCGGAGGAGGTACTGGTAACGCGCTTTTGTCAGCCAGAGGGTGGAGGCAGCATCCAGCTCCTCCCTGGCTGCCGGATTGAGCGCAGGATCCGGGTACACTTTCATCAAAGACTGAACGATATCCTCCCTGACGGTTTTGATTTCACCGGCCATTTTCACGAAGTCCAGAAAGGCACTGTGACGGCGAAGGTGAGTGAAGCTGTGGCGTTCGGGGTCTGCTTTCAGGAAAAAGTAACCGGGAAACACGGCGTGTATATGTCGACGGTAACCGCAGACTTTATCCGTGCGGCGGACTTTTTTCACTATCAGGGGTGTCCAGGGAAGGACGTGTTGTTCGGAAAGCCAGGAAAAGAGATGTTCGCGGTTTTTGCCGGCAGGGATGTACTGAGCCAGATACCAGTTGCGTTGATGTAATTCACTGATATTCAAAATCCGGAACGCTCCGCGAAAATCGATCCCCGCAGAGGGGCTTCGATGTTGTTGTGAACGGCGAATACATAAAGCATGTGTCGGAAACAGCGGCTGACCCTCGTTCAGCCCGGCCTGCAGTTCTGACAGGCACATGATTTACGCACTCTTGTAAGCCTTATGGACGGTTTCGAGGCGGGCGAAAACCGACAACTCCTGCAAACAGGATTAATGGCTGGTAAATATATTACATAAGGACGTATCTGTGGCAATGGTAAGTATAAGTAGTCAAATAGATCGTTATATTTGATAATGCAGCATATTGTGCTGATTTGTGTGCGGTGTCTGGAGGATTAGATCGTTTAAAATTTTTAGGCGATCTCTTCTACTAAAAATGATGAAAAACACAGCATAAAAGATCGTTTGCGGAATTGTTCATTTTTTTGACACAGTTCAAAAAAACGACGCTTTTTAGGCGGTTAATGAGGGCAACTGTAACCCTGAGAAATCGTGTCGGCTTTTCAAAGCGGTGGAAAAGGGGTATATTGCGGATCGTTATTCAGTGGCTTTTGGGATCCTCGCGGTCCGGAAAGCCAGAAAACGGCAGAATGCGCCATAAGGCATTCAGGATGTATGGCAGAAACGACGGCAGTTTGCCGGGGCCGGAAGGCTGAAAAAAGTTTCAGAAGGCCATAAAGGAAAACCCCCACTATCTTTCTTACGAACTTGGCGGAACGACGAAAGATAGTGGGGGCCTCACAGAATACGGGTAAAGTATAATGAAACCGTGTCAGAGATTCAACCCTTCGCAGTGTATTAACGCACGGCATTCTGTTTCCGCCATAAGCGACAGCTTGTGGCAGGTCTGAAGAATACTCCATATAACGCAGTACACTGGAGTCAGTTAGCACCCGAAGAGCAGATCCGTTTCTGGGAAGACTATGAAGCGGGAAGGGCGACCACTTTCCTGGTTGAACCGGAAAGGAAGCGCACGAAGCGCCGTCGCGGTGAGCACTCCACCAAACCCAAATGCGAAAATCCGTCCTGGTATCGTTCTGCGCGCTATAAGGCGCTGAGCGGGCAGCTCGGGCACGCCTACAACCGTCTGGTGAAAAAGGACCCGGTGACCGGCGAGCAGAGTCTGCGCATGCACATGTCTCTGCATCCTTTTTACGTGCAGAAACGAACGTTTGCCGGTCGCAAATATGCTTTCCGTCCGGAAAAACAACGCCTCCTCGATGCCATCTGGCCGGTTCTGGTCAGCTTCAGTGATGCCGGCACACACACCGTGGGGATGAGTGTTTCCCGTCTGGCCAGAGAAATCAGCCCGAAAGACAGCAAGGGGAAGGTTATTCCGGAACTGGAAGTGACGGTCTCCCGCCTTTCCCGTTTGCTGGCCGAACAGGTACGTTTTGGTGTGCTGGGTGTTTCAGAGGAAACCCTGTGGGACCGTGAAACCCGCCAGCGTCTGCCACGTTACGTCTGGATAACACCGGCAGGCTGGCAGATGCTGGGCGTCGACATGGTAAAACTTCACGAACAGCAGCAGAAACGACTGCGTGAAAGTGAAATCCGCCAGCAGCTCATTCGGGAAGGTGTTCTGCGTGAGGATGAAGATATCTCCGTACATGCGGCCAGAAAACGCTGGTATCTGCAGCGCAGTCAGGATGCGCTGAAACACCGTCGTGCAAAAGCAGCAGCCAGTAAGCGTGCCAGACGCCTGAAGAAATTGCCTGCCGACCAGCAGATTTATGAGATATCACAGCACATCCTGAAGCGTATGCCGCCGGATGAAGCCTACTGGTGCACGCCGGAACGCCTACAACAACTGGCCATCAGGGAGCTTTATCAGCTTGAACTGACGCTGGCTGCGCCACCGCCGCACTAGACAGCACCATTCCTTCAGCACTGAATCATCGCCAGCCCCTCCGGGGCTTTCGGCGCTGGTTCCGCTCAGCCCAAAATCTGCAGTAATCACCTTAAATTCCCTCAGAGGGGCATATCTGCCCATAAAACCACGTATCAGTCATCAGAACATGGCCACGTTGTTTCAGTTATCCACATAAATTCGCAAACAAAGAACTTTAAAAAGCTGCAAACCTGAAACAGCAAACCTGCAATATAGTCTTAACCCCATTATTTAATCCCCTGCGTTGCTTCGCCGCAGGGAAAGTCTTTATCTATGAAACCACTGTGAACAAACACAAAGAGGCCTTCGCTTGCAGCGGCCAAGGCCGCGCCGCTCAGAATCTAAAAGCACCTCCCACGCTAACGCGCGGGCCCCGAACCTCACCGTTCTGAAACCACAACAAAAAGACATCAGGAATAAAAACACCACACAAACGCAGCCCGTGCCCACCCCTCATAACTGAAAAGCGCCGCCGCCCCGCCCGAAGGGCGGGAACAACATCGCTTTTAATTATGAATGTTGTAACTAAGCATCTTCATCGCTGTCAGTCTTCTGGCTGGAAGTCCTCAGTACACGCTCGTAAGCGGCCCTGACGGCCCGCTAACGCGGAGATACGCCCCGACTTCGGGTAAACCCTCGTCGGGACCACTCCGACCGCGCACAGAAGCTCTCTCATGGCTGAAAACGGGTATGGCTTAACAGGGCTGGGGATGGGTAAGGTGAAATCTATCAATCCGTACCGGCTTACGCCGGGCTTCGGCGGTTTTACTCCGGTATCATATGAAACAACAGAGTGCCGCCTTCCATGCCGCTGGCGCGGCATCAGAGCAATACAACCAGCATTTAATGCATTTGCAAATGTATGAGTAATACAGACTTGTTAACCGGTCCTTTCAGAGGTATCTTTAAGACTTGTTAAACAGTCTCAAAGGTGCGTTATGCCTAACATCATTCTGTCTGACACCAGTGCAAGTGTAAGTGAACTGAAAAAAAATCCTATGGCTACAGTCAGTGCCGGAGATGGTTATCCTGTCGCCATTCTTAACCGGAATCAGCCGGCATTCTACTGTGTGCCTGCGGAACTCTATGAAAGGATGCTTGATGCGCTGGATGACCAGGAACTGGTGAAACTGGTTACTGAACGCAGCAATCAGCCACTGCATGATGTGGACCTGGACAGTTATTTATGACTTATACAGTAAAATTCAGGGATGATGCGCTCAAAGAATGGCTGAAACTGGATAAATCCATTCAACAGCAGTTTGCGAAAAAACTAAAGAAATGCAGCGAAAATCCTCATATTCCTTCCGCAAAACTGCGTGGATTAAAAGACTGCTACAAAATCAAACTTCGCGCATCGGGGTTTCGTCTGGTCTATCAGGTTATTGATGACATGCTAATTATTGCGGTTGTCGCGGTAGGTAAACGTGAACGTAGTAACGTTTATAATCTCGCCAGTGAGAGAATGAGATAGTTATCTTTAAAGCTGACTGATATTACTTTAAAAGTATTTCTGATAGTTATGTTATTTTATTCCACAATACAGAATATTTTCTTTATTCTTTAAGGTCGTTTTTATGATGAAAAATCCATTAGCTTATTTTCATATTGCCACCTTTTTATTGTCAGGTAAAAGTCGTAATCTGTCAGAATACTGGAAAGCCGGAGTCATCATGCGGGATAAGTTTGTCTTACACCGCCTGATAAGAAACGGGATGCAGAGACAACGAGGCTTTCTGATGTGGTGGCGTCTGGCCAATGAGATGTTTATCTACGGAAACAAAAAACAAAGGAAATGTGCGATAAAGATAAAAAATGCACTTATGGAACGGTATGGGTGTGATATCGGCCTGGGGGCGCGGATTGGTAAAGGTCTCGTGTTGCCTCATCATGCAGGTATCGTCATTCATGGTAATGTTGATATCGGTGAGAATGTCATTATACGGCAGAATACAACCATTGGTGAAAAGGTTTCTGACAGCAGGGAAAACTATATTGTTATTGGCGATAATGTCGATATTGGTGCCCATACATGTATTATTGGGTTAAATGTGAAAATCGGAAGTAATGTTAAAATCGGGGCAATGTCTTTTATTATGGAAGATGTACCTGATAACTGTACTTATGTCACCAGGAAGGAATCCAGAGTGATAATTCGCGAACAGTAATGAAATACATGTTATCATTCTTCTGTTGGTGACTTTGCCGACTCAGATATATACTATCTGTATGTCGTGCATTATATATTAACGATACGCAGAGGTGTGTATATGGGCAGTGTTACAAAGAAACCGTCACCTGTTGTTATTATTAAGAAAAAAAGACGAATTCTTTCTCATCAGGATGATGCCGTACAGGCAGTTCCTTATGATATAAAACCAGCGCCAGTAATGGAATTTAAAACCGACTCATTACCTCCTGAAATACCAGCCACAGTGTCCGGTTCCCCGGAACAACAGAAAAAAACAGGACGTAAGAAGAAAAAAAAGAAGAACAATAGATGGAATCATGAGTTTATCCGACACAGTCTGGACTGTGTTAAAAAAACATTCCCTCAGTTACGGGCTGAAGAGGGGGGATATCATGCATTTAAAATAGGCATCTCAAAGGATGTCATGGCTTTTATTTCGGCCAGTCCTGAGTGTGGACTAACTGTAAAAGAATGGAATTGTGCTGTAAGGATGATTACTGGCGGTTACAAATATCTGCAGCGTATATCAGTCGCAGGTACTCCGCGTTATGGTCTGGATGGCAAAGTTTATGGAACTGTAACGGAGGAAGAAGCGCTGTATGCGCAGGCAAAACTTGAAAAACACACGCAGCGTTATAACGCCAGGATGAAAGAGACAGAAGATGCTCGCCGCAATCAACCATCGACAGACTGACCCCGGTAACGACACGAGGTTTTGATGATTACGGGTGCCGCCTGGAATTCGGGGTCAGTTTGGATATTGGAAATTATTGTAGGGGTTTGAGGGCCAACCGTACGAAAACGTACGGTAAGAGGAAAATTATCG
>OBWF01000455.1_pt1 | contig 19661 bp, 8 predicted proteins | sample 1495211 | NCBI WGS metagenome assembly OBWF01 (sample SAMEA2580051, study PRJEB22360) | human gut metagenome | reverse complement strand
TGCTCATAAGCTTTATCAAAATATTCAAGCTCGGACCGGAGGTATCTTTAAACGGATCACCTACTGTATCTCCTACTACGGTTGCTTTATGCACTTCACCGCCTTTTCCACCAAAGTTACCTTCTTCCACATATTTCTTTGCGTTATCCCATGCACCTCCGGCGTTAGCCATAAAGATAGCTAATACGAAACCACTGCTCAAACCACCAATCAGTAGGCCGAGTACGCCGGGAACGCCAAAGATAAATCCTGTAAGAATCGGAGCAATAATAGCAATCAAGGAAGGAATAACCATCTCACGCTGCGCACCCTTTGTCGATATTTCAACACAACGTTCGTAATCCGGCTCGGCTTCTCCAGTCAGAATACCCTTTATGTCACGGAACTGGCGACGCACTTCGTCAACCATGTGACCTGCCGCACGTCCTACTGCATTCATTGTCAAACCACAAAACAGAAAAGCCATCATTGAACCGAGGAACATGCCCGAAAGTACTTTTGGATTCATCAAGTGTACTTCGTAATAATCCATGAAGTCGATAAAAGTGACATTTGCTATGCTGATAGAACTTCCATCTGCAAAAGTCAGGTCTACATTACCAAGACGTGTCAGACCGATTCGGATTTCTTCAATATAAGAAGCCAGCAAAGCCAGACCTGTCAGCGCAGCGGAACCGATTGCAAAACCTTTTCCCGTGGCGGCAGTTGTGTTACCCAATGAATCGAGCGCATCAGTACGTTTGCGAACTTCAGCACCCAGGCCGGACATTTCCGCATTACCTCCCGCATTATCCGCAATCGGACCGTAAGCATCCGTTGCCAATGTGATACCTAAGGTAGAAAGCATACCAACAGCTGCAATACCGATGCCATACAATCCCATGCCTACATTACCGAAATCACCTGCGGAAGCCAACAGATAGGAGGCAATGATACCAATCACTACTGCAACTACAGGAATAGCTGTAGAAAGCATACCCAAACCAATACCGGAAATAATGACGGTAGCAGGACCAGTCTTACCGCTTTCACTTAGTTTCTGGGTAGGACGATAAGATTGAGAAGTATAATATTCCGTAGAACGTCCGATGACAATACCTACTACCAGTCCGACTACTACGGCACAAGAAATCCAAATCCAGTTATCTAGTTGCAAGAGCCACAGGATTAAGAATGTAGCTGCAACAATAAGCACGGAACTAAGGTTCGTACCGAAAGCCAATGAACCGAGCAAGTCTTTCATGGTCGCATTCTCTTTAGTACGGACAGCGAATATCCCTATAATAGAAAGGATAATGCCAACAGCTGCAATCAACATCGGAGCAATAACTGCCTTGAATTGCATCACTGTATCTGCCGAATGGATAAAAGCAGCAGCACCCAGTGCAGCTGTTGCCAGAATCGAGCCACAGTAAGATTCATATAAATCGGCTCCCATACCGGCCACGTCACCTACATTGTCACCTACATTATCAGCAATAGTAGCAGGATTACGAGGGTCATCTTCCGGAATTCCGGCTTCTACTTTACCTACCAAGTCGGCTCCAACATCGGCTGCCTTCGTATAGATACCACCACCTACACGGGCAAAGAGTGCTTGCGTAGAAGCACCCATACCGAAAGTCAGCATGGTAGTAGTAATCACACAGAGTTTATGAGTAGGTGTCAGCGCATCAGCAGGAATCACTGCATTCAACAACAGATACCAGAAAGATATATCGAGCAATCCCAGGCCAACTACAACTAATCCCATCACCGCGCCGCTTCGGAAAGCAATCCTCAACCCTGCATTCAGAGAATTACGGGCGGCATTAGCGGTACGAGCCGACGCATAAGTCGCCGTCTTCATCCCTAAAAATCCGGAAAGCCCGGAGAAAAATCCGCCTGTAAGAAAAGCAACGGGAACCCATGCGTTCTGTACATGAAAGCCATAGGCCATAATTGAAAACAAAATAACCAATCCCAAGAATACCCAACCTACTATTTTGTATTGCTGTTTCAGATAAGACATAGCTCCTTTGCGCACAGCAGCAGCTATCTTTATCATTTGGGGTGTACCTTCGCTCTCTTTCATCATTTGCTTATGAAAGTAATAAGCAAAGCAGAGGGCTAACACGGAAGCGACTGGAACCAGCCAGAAAAGAATGTTGTCCATAGGATCAATTTTTAAAGGGTTTACGGAGGCTAAAAGTATGGAAATCAAATGAAATAAGCAAGTAAAAAAGAAAGAATTTATAAAGCTGAATTATTCTATCTTTTAATCTCTTTAAACAAAATGGGCACACTGTAGTTATTTACTTCATTCCCTCATTTCTATACGGAAATGAACTAATTTCGAGCTTGTGCAGATTTATTTTTGATACCTAATGGGGTTATGGCTAATGATACATGAATTTATTCGTCTGACAGCTGTTTCTTTTTCGTCTGACAATTGTCAGACGAAAGAACAACAATTGCCAGACGAAAGTTCAACAACTGTCAGACGAATAAATCTATATATGATGAATATTAAATCATCGCATATTACCAATTAAATCTTAGAAGAACTAAGATTAGTTCATTCCAGTACCGAAAGGAGCTAAAACCTGTTCACCACCCCATGATAAAATAACGAATAATAGCCCATAGTTACTAATCCTCTGCCATTCTCTGCTTATTTTGTTGGGCAAACTCTGTAGGAGTAACTCCGAATTGCTTCTGAAATATCTTTGCGAAGTAAGAAGGCGACTGGAAACCTACTCTGTCAGAGATTTCGTTGATGCGCAATTCTCCCCTCCTGCAATAGTTCTGCCGCACGTTTTAATCGGATGATACGGATAAAGTCGAGTGAAGAAAGATCGGTCAGCGCCTTAATCTTACGATGCAGGCTGGAGCGGGACATATTCATGGCTGCAGCCAATGCTTCCACATTATAATTGGCGTCGGAAAGATTCTCACGCACTTTGGCTATCAGTTGGGACATCAGTTGTTCATCAGCCCGTGACATCGCACCCCCTTGCGGAGTACAAGCTCCGTAAGTGATCTGATTAATAAACATCTCATGCGTACGATGAGATTCACGCTCACGCGCCAGTTCTGCCAATAATTGCTGCTCACGGATCTTTTGTACTTCCCGGCGGCGATAGGCGCGAAGAGTCAAGACAAAGCTGCCGGACACTACAATGATATAGATAAGGTAAGCCCACACTGTACGCCACCAAGGTGGAAGAATACGCACTGATAAAGTAGCTTCTTCCTGATTCCAGACACCATTATTATTACTGCCCCGCACACGGAACAGGTAGTCTCCCGGCGGGAGCTGGGCATAAGACGCTGTATGCACATCAGATGTATAATTCCAGTCATTATCTATCCCTTCCATTTTGTAGGCATAGCGATTTGCACCCGGTGAGGTATAACTTAAAGCTACAAAATCAAAGCTGACGTTAGAACGGTAAGGCAGTTGCACACCATCTGCCGTGAAAGGAGTTTCACGTCCCTGCACGTACATTCCGGTGATATAGACTGGAGGCACAAAAGTATTCGGATGGACAATTTGCGGATTAAAAGAGACCAGCCCATTGATAGTTCCCATCCAAATAGTACCATCAGAGGCAGCCAAGGCCGATTTATAGTTAAACTGGTTATCAGGTAACCCGTCATTTCGGTTGAAGACTTGCAGGCTGTCTGTTTCCGGATGAAGACAAACCAGCCCACGGTCTGTTCCGAACCAGATACGATGTTGCCGGTCTTCCACGACTTTATATGTTACGTTGTCCGGAAGCCCGTCCGCTTTGGTGTATGTCCGGAATCTTCCGGTTTCGGGGTTAAAACGCAACAATCCACCCCGGTCTGTAGAAAACCAGATAAAGCCTTTACTATCCTCCGAAATACCTGTCACTTCATTCGTTCCGATAGAAGTGCTGTCCCCCGGTATACATTTATAGCTGACCATCTGATCTGTCTGCGGATGATACCGGAATATTCCACTACCCATCGTTGCCACCCATATATTGCCGGATTTATCTTCGAGAATATCACGCATATAAGCATACCCGAATTGCTCCATTTTCTCAAAAGTCTGTCCTTTGTCGGCCGAACGGAAGATGTTCCAGCCATCACCCAACCAGATTGCTCCCCCACGATCGCGGTAAAGGGCAAACACGGAACCTTCACTGATACCAAGTTGTGCGGGATAGAACGTCTGAACCTGATCTTGAGGAACAATCAGGTCGATGCCCCCTTTAAAGTAACCTGCGCCAACCAAATCATCCGAAGCGAACAGGCTTAATACATTCTGACGGTCAGGCGACTGGGGAATTTTAGTGAAAGTCTGTGTTCCCGGATTCCAGTAGCAAACACCGCCATCCTGTGTACTAACCCACACCACTCCGTCTTTTCCTTCCGCCAATTCACTGATGCGTCGTCCGCTGACTGTACCGGGCGCTCCCGGAAGATAAACCGAAAAATCGAGCGTACGTACAGGCAGATAGCTGGCTCCTCCAAATTGCGTACAGATCCAGGTTCCCCCTTCACGATCACGATAAATCTTATCGACGATAGCATCTCCAAGCCCATACTTCCCTCCGGCATCGGCAGGAATATGTTGCACACTGTTGTGTTTCTCATTAATCACATAAACGCCATTCTGCGTACCCACCCACAGCTCGTCTCCGAAGCAAACAGCGTAGCGAATAATTTTTCGATGTACTTCGGGCGCAGGGAATATACTCACTTCTCCGGTCTTTTTGTTGAACCGTTTCAGTTCCTCTTCATGCACTCCGACAATCAGTTCATCGCCATAATCGCACAGAGTAAAGATGAAATCCCCTTTAAGGGCTTCTGTTGCATAGGGCACAAACTTATCCTGCTCCGGACTGTAACGGTAAATTCCCGCTCCATACGTACCCACCCAGACCGTACCTTCTTTATCTACACAGATAGACTGCGGAAAGTCCTTGCTTTTATCCTTACTGGGACAGGGAATATAGCGGAACAGTTTACCCGTCTCCACCTGATAGCGGAAAACTCCCTGATTCGGTGCATTCACCCAGATATTTCCTGAATGATCTGCCAGAATATCTTCAATCCAGTTGTATCTGATTTGCTCTCCGCTCTCTGTGCGGGCATCAAAGAACGAAAACTTCCCGGTAGCAAGCTCCTGAATATAAACACCATCATCCGTACCTACCCATAATTGACGGTGATTATCCTCAAAAAGAGCGGATATGACCTGATTGCCATGCTGCAAAGTTTCGTCATAGCAGTTATAAAGCTTCATCGACACGCCGTCATAACGATTAAGACCGTTGCGCGTACCCAGCCAGATAAAACCGTAACTATCTTGAATAATGGACTTGACATGACTGTTCGAAAGACCGCTTCCTCCATCTACACGGATAAAGTTATACTGTCCCGTCGCGGCAAAATCCGGAAGGAAAAAACAAATAGAAAGGAGAAAAAGCAGCAATTTCCTTTTCATACACAGATATTAGATAGCGACAAATATAGTTTTTTTTACGCTAAATGCATAGGAAGGATGAAACATTTGTTGCACGGATGGCAATAAATGTCGCACTGCAAAGGGCTATCGCACACTTGAAACATCTCTTGCACATCTTGACAAAAAAGAGTATAGCCACTTGTTTCTCCTCCTCCTATCTTTGCCTTCGTCAAAATGACACAACCGATGTGAACTTCCAAATCTTTAAATGAATACAAGTGATGAAAAAAGTAACCTTTAGTTGCCTTACTCTAGCAACCCTGTTGCAACTGATTCCTTCCAACGGGAATGCAGCGAACATTCAGGTGAACAAGAAAAAGACGAACCGAACCGAAATGAAGCAGGATACGATTCCTGCCAACTCTACTAAAAAAGAATCAGAAGAAGGCGAACGCAATGTGATGCTGAATGCTTCTGACGCCAACAAACCCCGCGAAATTCAAATCGGCCTTCCCAGCGAGGACGTTAATGTCTATGAGAATGGACTTCCTGCCGTATATTCCTCTACCGTTCACAAACTTGCCGCTCATTGGCGTAGCGACAGCAGCCTGGGAGAAGTAGGACTTTTATCTCCTTCCGAATCGGCCATCACGACCGGTAATATTGCTTACTCCGTCAACTCATTCAGCAAACTGGGACAAAAGGATTTCCAAGGTATATTAAACTACCGCACCAATCATTTCGGTATGCAGAACTTCGACTTCAATGTTTCAGGAGCCATCAATGACCAATGGCTTTACACGGCAAGCATTTACCAGAACTTCGACCCGGGAAGTTTCGACCTGGAATTTACGAACTATGCAGACCGCACAGAGATTTATCATGCCGGCCTGACCCGTCTCTTCAACAACGGACGCGGCAAAATATCTTTGCTCTACAAACACTCCCGCAGTGAAAATCCGGCCAGCTATGCCAATGCAGCTCCTTTTATCTATGTCGGCGACGGCTCGGTTAAAGAGATAGACGGTTTCAAACTGGGAACAAATTCTTATGTTCCGCAGAACGGTTCTTTTCCATACATGGACGTAAGAGACGGAAAGATGAAAACATGGAATTTGGGCGATGGTTCTGAAAACCGTGCCAATGAGATTGCATTGATCTCCGATTATCGTTTCAGGAACGATCTGCTATGGAAATTCAATCTGAAATATATGGATGCTCCACGTGCCAACTATGTCGACTTCGGAGGCAGCACCATCAGCGAAGTAACCGCCAACGATGGTTTTACGCTATCAAACGGTGATCCGTATGAGGGACTGGCAGAAGGTCGCCGCACCTGGTTGCACGTAGGCAAAGTGAAAAACTTCCTAATCACTTCCGAGCTAAACAAGACCTTTGGCAACCATGATCTGCGTCTGGGAGTGAACGAATGGTATTACCATCTTGATTATTATTCCTCTTCTCTGCAATGGATGGCCACCGTACAGAACTATCCACAGTTGCTGACTTCCACAACTACAAGTTCCCTGGACCCTACTCTGACCGGTCAGCGCGTACAGACATACGGGTACAACGAACTTAGTCCCGAATATACAAAGGGATATGAGAACAAACTCGCCCTTTACTTTACAGACAACTGGCAAGTAACTCCCCAATTCAATATCTATTATGGCGGACGCCTGGAATATTACCGGATGAGTGCCGATCAAATATCCGCTTCCCGTTTCCCGGGTTTCCGCATCGGCGACTTTACCACTTATAGCAAAGAGGAAGAAACAGGAAATATCATTGCCACACAACGCAGCATTCATCCCGCCAAAGTGGTAAAGGATAAACTGAACTATGCCGCCACGCTCCGCGCCACTTACAACGTAACCGGGCAATTCGGCCTGACTGCCGACGGAACAGTAGCCACCCGCTTCCCACGTATCAACGAATATGCCGGAACAGGTCCTACGGAAGAGCAATACAAACGTGTCACCATACCGTTAATCCGTGGCGGTTTGTTCTACAAGAACAAGTGGATCAACCTCACCTCTATGGTTACCTATATCTCTAAATCTAATAATATTGACCAGCAAAACCTGACGAAACCGGGAACGGAAGAAGGAAAGACCGTATTGCTTATTTATAATATCAAAACACTGGGATGGACCACATCTGCCGAAATCGACCCGTTCAAAGGTTTTCACCTGCACGCTCTGTTCACGTATCAGAAACCTGTTTACAAGAACTATAACGCAAGCGTCACATTCAACGATGGTTCGGAAATGTCTGTCAACGCCAATGGGATGATTGTAAAAGAGATTCCGCAGATTCTTGTCGAACTCGACCCAAGCTATAATATCACGAAGGACTTACGCCTTTGGCTTAGTTTCCGCTATTTCGGCAAGACTTACGCCAATCTCCAGGAAGCCCTCTATTTCAACGGTCGCTGGGAAACTTTCGGGGGGATCAACTGGAATGTAAACAAGCATCTTTCTTTAGGGGCAACAGTCATCAACTTCCTGAATCAGAAGGGGGCCAGCGGAACCATCAACAGTTCGGAACTGATTACCAAAGAAGAAGCTGCCCAGTATGCCGGCAACTATATGAGTGGAAATTATTTACGCCCATTTACCGTAGAATTTAGCGCAAGCATTAAATTCTAGTTCATTCCTGACGAATTATAATTATCTTTGCGGCATTCTATGCCCACAAACTAACTAATACCTAATTAATTATTAAAAAACCATGAAGAAACTTTTCGTATTACTTATGGCATTGTTTACCCTGGCGCAAGTGGACGCCCAGGAAAAGAACGTTATCCGCATCGCAACGGACAACACAGACTTAATTCTCCAAGTAGCTCCTAACGGACGACTCTATCAGGCTTATCTGGGCGATAAGTTACTGAACGAGAAAGACATCAACAACTTTTCTCCTTACGTAAAAGGAGGAAGTGACGGTAGCGTATCCACCCGCGGATGGGAAGTATATCCGGGCTCCGGCGCCGAAGATTATTTTGAACCGGCTGTAGCTATCACGCACAATGACGGGAACCCGAGTACGATTCTCCGCTATATATCCTCCGAGCAGAAGGCAGTGGCGGGCGGAACGGAAACGATTATTCAACTAAAAGATAACCAGTATCCGGTAGAAGTCACACTGCATTACATCGCTTATCCGAAAGAAAACGTCATCAAGACGTGGAGCGAAATCAAACATGCTGAAAAGAAGCCTGTGACCTTATGGCGTTATGCTTCCACCATGCTTTATTTCTCCGGAAACGAATATTACCTGACAGAATTCAGTAGCGATTGGGCAAAAGAAGCACAAATGAGCACACAACCTCTGTTGTTCGGTAAAAAGGTGATCGACACCAAACTGGGAAGCCGTGCTGCCATGCACACCCACCCGTTCTTTGAGCTTGGTTTTGAACAACCGGCACAGGAAGCGCAGGGACGTGCCATGCTAGGTACTATCGGATGGACAGGAAACTTCCAGTTCACTTTCGAAGTGGACAACGTAGGTAATCTCCGTGTAATCCCCGCCATCAATCCTTATGCATCTGATTATGAACTGAAGCCGAATGAAGTGTTTACAACTCCTGAATTCATCTTTACTTTCAGCAACAACGGTACGGGCGAAGCCAGCCGCAACCTTCACGCATGGGCACGCAACTATCAGCTGAAAGACGGACAAGGCGACCGTATGACTTTATTAAACAACTGGGAAAATACTTACTTCAAATTCAATGAGGAACTGCTTGCCGAACTGATGAAGGAAGCTAAACATCTTGGTGTAGATATGTTCCTGCTGGATGACGGCTGGTTTGGCAACAAGCACCCACGCAACAGTGACAATGCCGGACTGGGTGACTGGGAAGTGATGAGATCCAAACTGCCGGGCGGTATTCCTGCCCTTGTACAGTCTGCCAAAGAAGCCGGAGTGAAATTTGGTATCTGGATTGAACCGGAAATGGTTAACCCTAAAAGTGAGTTGTTCGAAAAACATCCCGACTGGGCTATCCAACTGCCTAACCGCGAAACATATTATTACCGTAATCAGCTGGTACTCGATCTTAGCAATCCGAAAGTACAGGACTTTGTATATGGTGTAGTGGATAAGATCCTGACAGAGAATCCGGAAGTGGCTTTCTTTAAATGGGACTGTAACTCTCCAATTACAAATGTTTATTCTCCATATTTAAAAAATAAACAGGGACAGCTTTATATCGACCATGTACGTGGTATATACAATGTATTGAAACGTATCAAAGACAAATATCCAAACGTGCCAATGATGCTCTGCTCCGGCGGTGGCGCCCGTTGCGACTACGAAGCTCTGAAATATTACACAGAATTCTGGTGCAGCGACAACACAGACCCGATAGAACGTCTGTTTATCCAGTGGGGATTCTCACAAATCTTCCCGGCAAAAGCCATGTGTGCACACGTAACCAGCTGGAACAAGAACACAAGCGTGAAGTTCCGTACGGATGTGGCAAGTATGTGCAAACTGGGCTTTGACCTTGGACTGAAGGAACTGAATGCAGACGAACAGACTTACTGCCAGAATGCAGTTGCCAACTGGACGCGTCTGAAAAAAGTGATTCTGGACGGCGATCAATACAGATTGGTTTCTCCCTACGATGGCAATCACATGTCTCTCATGTATGCCTCACCGGATAAGAACAAAGCTGTGCTTTATACCTACGATATCCACCCACGTTTCGGTGAGAAACTGCTCCCAGTAAAACTTCAGGGACTGGATGCGAAGAAAATGTATAAGGTGAAAGAAATCAACCTGATGCCGAATTCCAAATCGAATCTGGCTGCCAATGAGAAAACTTATTCAGGAGATTATCTGATGAAAGTGGGAATCAATGCTTTCACAACAAATCAGGCTTTCAGCCGCGTAATTGAGCTGACTGCTGAATAAAAAGGAAGGAAATAATCGATAAAAAAGGGGGATTCGCTGTTATCAGCGTTTCCCCTTTCTTTTTACATACAATAATATTCAATTCATCTTCAATCGCAACAGCTGTTTCAATGGTTACAACTATTCTATTAGACGGAGGAAGTCTCTAAAAAAGTTGCAGCTACACCGTAACTTTTTACGATATAGCTGCATTAATGTTAAAGAGAGAGAATTTATATAATATAAGCATGGTCTCACGACCCTCCTGATATTCAATGAACATTTTGTTTCTTTACCTATTAGACGCACGAAAGCTCAAATCACTGCACTCGAGGCCCTCTTTTTTTAGTTAAAGAATAAAAAAAGCCGCTACTCCACAGGAATAGCAGCTCATATCTTTAAAACATCTTGCTGACACGTTCAATTCCTGCCACCAAAGTGTCTATTTCCGATTTGGTATTGTACATGGCAAACGAAGCACGTACAGTTCCTTCTATGCCAAGACGTTGCATGAGAGGTTGTGCACAATGATGCCCTGTTCTCACGGCAATACCTAGACGATCCAGCAACGTGCCGAGGTCGAAATGATGGATATCTCCCACCAGGAAAGAAATGACCGCTCCCCGTTCGGCTGCTTCACCGAATATACGTATATGGGGGATTTCTTTCAGACGTTGCAAAGCGTAAGTTGTCAGTTCATGCTCATGGGCGGCTATCTGTTCAATGCCATGTCCGTTCACATAATCAAGGGCTTTTGCCAGTCCGGTAGTTCCGATATAGTCGGGCGTACCGGCTTCAAACTTGAAAGGAAGTTCATTAAAAGTGGTCTTCTCGAAAGAGACATGCTGAATCATCTCTCCTCCTCCCTGATAAGGTGGAAGGCGATCTAACCATTCTTCTTTTCCGTAAAGCACTCCGACACCTGTCGGGCCATATATCTTATGGGCGGAGAATACCAGAAAATCGGCATCCAACTCCTGTACATCCACTTTCATGTGAGGAATAGACTGTGCAGCATCTATCAGGCAAGGCACACCATGCGCATGAGCTGTTGCGATCATCTCCTTCACCGGATTCACTGTACCCAGTACATTCGATACATGAACTACGCTGACTATTTTCGTACGTTCGGAAAATAGTTTTTCATATTCATCCAGCAGAAGTTCGCCTTTATCATTCATCGGGATGACTTTTATGGCAATTCCTTTACGGGCAGCCAACAGTTGCCAGGGAACGATGTTGCTATGATGTTCCATCACGGAAACAATCACTTCATCCCCTTCTTCCATAAACTCGTCGCCGAAGCTGGAAACAAGCAGGTTGATACTTTCTGTTGTTCCGCGTGTAAAGACAACTTCATTCGTGCTACGGGCATTGATAAACTCACGTACCGTTTCACGGGAGGCTTCATGCAGTTCTGTAGCTTGCTGGGAAAGATAATGTACGCCACGATGCACATTGGCATTGACGGAATAATATTCATCCACCAACGCATCAACCACCAGACGGGGTTTCTGTGTTGTCGCACCGTTGTCGAAATAAACCAAAGGTTTACCGTAAACCGTACGGCTCAATATCGGAAAATCTTCACGTATCTTTTGAATATCCACGTTCATTATTTTTTAGTGGTTACTTACAAATGGCACAACCCTGACATCTATTCAACTCGCCACGGAAACGTTTCTCTACCAATAGATGCAAACGATCTTTCAGCGCTTCCAAACGAATGGTATCGATCACTTCGTTGACAAATGCGAACATCAACAGCAGACGGGCTTCTTTCTCTGCAATACCGCGCGAACGCATGTAGAATAATGCGCCTTCATCCAACTGGCCTACTGTTGCTCCATGCGAACATTTCACATCATCCGCATAAATCTCCAATTGAGGTTGTGTATACATTCTTGCATCACGCGTAGCACAAAGATTCCGGTTAGTCTGTTGGGAATTCGTATGTTGTGCATCGGGACGCACGAGTACCAATCCGGCAAACGCACCTACCGACTGGTCGTCGAGCACATACTTGAACAGCTCATTGCTGGTACAGTTCGGTACGGCATGGTCAATACTTGTATGATTGTCTACGTGCTGGTTTTTATCGGCAATCGCCATACCACAAAGGTTTATTTCGGCTCCTTCTCCTGCCAGCAACACTTCGGTCGTGTTGCGGGTAGTACCATTATGCAAAGTCATTCCGTTGAGCAATACATTGCTGTTGGCCTCTTGCTTTACATACAGGTTACTGATACGAACTGTGCTTGTATGTGTTTCTTCCAGTTCGTACATATCGAATACCGCATTCTCACCGGCAAATACTTCAATAACTTGTGTCGCCAGGAAGTTCACATTATCCATTGCATGGTCACAAATCAGCAAACGGGCTTGCGCGCCATCCTCCAGGATAATCAGTACGCGACGGTTCACCATAAAGTTAACATCTGCACGCAGGATATTTACCAACTGGATTGTTTTTTCCACCACCACATTCTTCGGCACATAAAAGACAACGCCATCTTGTGCAAAAGCGGTATTGAAAGCAGTCACACCATCTTTGGAGGTATCTGCCAGTTGACCGTAATACTTCTTCACCAATTCCGGGTGTTGCTCGGCCACTTCTTTCAGGCTACCGAAAATCACACCTTCCGGCAGATTTCCTGTGGGAAGCGCTCTATTATAAAATGTGTCATTTACCACAAAATACAAGGAGGTACTCATATTCGGCACATCACACTTAAACACTTCATACGGATTGACCGGAATAGCCAAACGATTCAAGTTCAAACCGAAATCCGGTTCAAAGTACTTGCTCACATCCGTATATTTGTACTTCTCCATCTTACGGGTCGGAAATCCGAGTCGCTCAAAATCGGCAAATGCTGACGCACGAGGCGCATTCAGCACTTCGGCACTATGCTTACAGATCATCGCTTCCGTCTGTGAGAAAAGTTCTATATATTGTTGTTCAACCATCATCGTTTTATATTTGTCATTCTCCTACTTCTTTCTTGATCCAATCGTATCCTTTTTCTTCCAGTTCCAGAGCAAGTTCCGGTCCGGCAGTTTTTACGATACGACCTTTATAAAGGACATGCACAATATCAGGCTTGATATAATCGAGCAAACGTTGGTAGTGGGTAATAACGATTGTACTTGTTTCAGGAGTTTTCAACTTGTTCACTCCTTCCGCAACAATACGGAGCGCATCAATATCCAAACCGGAGTCTGTCTCATCGAGGATGCTCAAACGCGGTTCCAGCATAGCCATCTGGAAAATCTCGTTCCGTTTCTTCTCACCACCGGAAAAGCCTTCATTCACCGAACGGTTAGCCAGTTTATTATCCAACTCTACCACCGCACGTTTCTCACGCATCAGTTTCAGAAACTCACTGGCTGTCAGCGCAGGCAGACCTTTATACTTGCGTTGCTCATTCACAGCAGCACGCATAAAGTTGACCATGCTCACACCCGGAATCTCTACCGGATACTGGAAACTAAGAAAGATTCCTTCATGGCTACGATCTTCAGGACTCAACTCCAACAGGTTCTTTCCATAAAACGTGACCGAACCTTTTGTTACCTCAAAAGCCGGATTTCCCACTAATACGGAAGAAAGCGTACTTTTACCGGAACCATTCGGCCCCATAATAGCGTGCACCTCACCGGGATTCACCGTCAGGTTAATACCCTTCAATATCTCTTTGCCATTAATGCTGGCATGCAGGTCTTTTATTTCTAACATGATTATATGTACTATTTTTCCATTTACTATTTACTATTAAAAACCTATACTACCGACAATTTACCTCCTATAAGCGCGCAGCCAAATAGTAAATCGTAAATTGCCAACTAGTAAATCACCCCACGCTTCCTTCCAATGAGATAGTAAGCAGCTTCTGTGCTTCTACCGCAAATTCCATCGGAAGTTTATTCAATACTTCTTTTGCATATCCGTTCACAATAAGTCCGATAGCATCTTCCGTCGGAATACCGCGCTGGTTGCAATAGAATATCTGGTCTTCACTGATCTTGCTCGTTGTGGCTTCATGTTCCACCACTGCCGTTTCATTGTGAATATCCATATAAGGGAAAGTATGCGCACCGCATTTATCTCCCAACAACAGAGAGTCACACTGGCTATAATTACGGGCATTATCCGCTTTCTCGGCCACGCGTACCAACCCACGATAGGAGTTCTCACTATGTCCGGCAGAAATACCTTTACTTACAATCGTACTACGAGTGTTCTTACCCAGATGAATCATCTTCGTTCCGGTATCTGCCTGCTGATAGTTGTTCGTTACAGCTACGGAATAGAATTCAGCAGTCGAATTATCGCCCGTCAGGATACAGGAAGGATATTTCCAGGTGATTGCCGAACCGGTTTCCACTTGTGTCCAGGATAATTTACTGTCCACTCCTTTACAGTTACCGCGTTTAGTCACAAAGTTGTATACACCGCCCTTGCCTTCTGCATCTCCCGGATACCAGTTCTGAACGGTACTGTATTTTACCTCTGCACGGTCATGCACAATGATCTCAACGATAGCGGCATGCAGCTGATTTTCATCCCGCATCGGAGCCGTACATCCTTCCAGATAAGAAACATACGAATCATCATCCGCTACAATCAGCGTACGCTCAAACTGTCCCGTGTTACGGGCATTGATACGGAAATAAGTGGAAAGCTCCATCGGGCAACGTACTCCTTTCGGAATATACACGAAAGAGCCGTCAGAGAACACTGCGGAATTCAACGCTGCAAAGAAATTGTCCCGATAACCTACTACCGAGCCCATATATTTCTTCACCAAATCCGGATGCTCCCGCACGGCTTCACTGAACGAGCAGAATATAATTCCTTTCTCCATCAGTGTTTCCTTAAAGGTAGTCTTTACGGAAACAGAGTCCATAACGGCATCCACTGCCATTCCACTAAGAGCCATTTGCTCTTCCAAAGGAATTCCCAGTTTATTAAACGTCTTTATCAGTTCAGGATCGACTTCCTCCATGCTCTTCGGTCCTTCTTTCTTCTTTGTCGGATCGGCATAATAAGAAATCGCCTGATAATCAATTTCAGGGATACGGAGATGTGCCCAGGTAGGCATTTCCAGCGTCAGCCAATGGCGATACGCTTTCAGTCGAAACTCCAGCAACCACTTCGGTTCGTCCTTTTTCGATGAAATCAGACGAATGACATCTTCATTAAGTCCACGCTCAATGATGTCCGTATGCACCTCTGTGGTGAAACCGTATTTATATTTCTCCTCCGCAAATTTCCGGACAAACTCATTATCAGTCTTCTTTTCAAGTTCGTCTTTCTGATTGGGTTTCATTTTATTGGGTTCTTGTTGCATCTTTATCTTTATTCTCTAATATATATTGTTGCGTCATATTCTTCGCAGCAGGGAAAAAGATCCCCGCAAACGTTTCCATCGGATAATATAACAAAGATTCTTCCTTTTTTGTTGCACTAATTAACTTATTATCGCTGTCCACAAACTCTATCGCACCAATCACTACACTCGTTAACAACAGAAACTTAAGTGCTCCCAGCCCACTTCCTAACCAGCGATTCAACCAGTTCAACGAAATAGCCTGCATTGCTTTTGTCAATAGCGAGGCAATCAATACAAAGATCAATGGTACGGCAATCCAGATCATGATAAAAGCCAACACTTGCGCAACTGTCATTGAATCCGTCACTGTCGGGCAAAGCTTTTCCGCCAAAGAAGCATACAGAGCTTTCGCTGCCAACAGACCGACTATTAACCCCAAAATAGAAGCCAACTGACGAATGAAGCCTTTTACAAAACCTACAATCGCTCCGGCGCCTATTACAATAAGGATAATTATATCAATCGTTGCCACGTTTATTATGTTATAAGCTATAAACCAATAAGTCGTATATAAGCTGATTATAATGAGCAGGTGCCGAATGATAAAAAATAAGGTGGTAAGGTGGTGTTCTGCAAACAGTACCACATTACCACCTCTTTATCATATCATGACCTCTGCTATATTATAACATTATAATACACTTATAACCTTACTATATTTACAGCGTCTGTTTCACTTCTATTTCTTCGAATGTCTCGATCATATCGCCTACCTTCATGTCGTTGCAGTTCACCAGACTGATACCACACTCGAAGTTTGTACCTACTTCCTTCACATCGTCCTTGAAGCGTTTCAATGCGTTGATGTTTCCGGTAAAGATCACAATACCATCGCGGATCAAACGAGCCTTGTCGCTGCGTTTCACCTTTCCGGTCTTCACCATTGCTCCGGCTACAAGACCGACTTTCGTAATATTGAATACTTCGCGGATTTCGATGGTTGCAGTAATCTGTTCCTTTACTTCCGGAGCCAACATACCTTCCATAGCAGCCTTTACCTCTTCGATTGCATCGTAGATGACAGAATACTTACGGATGTCAACACCCTCTTGGTCGGCCATCTTACCGGCAGCACCCGAAGGACGTACCTGGAATCCGACAATAATCGCATCCGAAGCAGCAGCCAGAGAAACATCAGATTCAGAAATTGCTCCCACACCCTTATGGATAACATTTACCTGAATTTGTTCCGTAGACAACTTAATCAACGAATCGCTCAACGCTTCCACAGAACCATCCACGTCACCCTTAACGATGATGTTCAATTCCTGGAAGTTACCCAAAGCAATACGACGACCCAATTCATCCAATGTAAGGATCTTCTGCGTACGCAAACCTTGTTCACGAGCCAGCTGCTCACGTTTATTAGTGATCTCACGAGCTTCCTGATCGCTTTCGACTACATGGAATGTGTCACCTGCGGCAGGAGCACCATTCAATCCCAGAATCAATGCCGGTTCGGAAGGTCCTGCTTCCTTGACGCGTTGGTTACGTTCGTTGAACATAGCCTTCACACGTCCGTAGCTGGTTCCCGCCAATACGATGTCTCCTACTTTCAAAGTACCGTTAGATACCAATACAGTAGCTACATATCCGCGTCCCTTATCCAGTGAAGATTCGATGATGGAACCCGTAGCATTACGGTTCGGATTTGCCTTCAGGTCGAGCATTTCCGCTTCGAGCAATACTTTTTCCAGCAAGTCTTCCACACCCATACCTTTCTTGGCAGAGATATCTTGTGACTGATATTTACCACCCCATTCTTCAACAAGGTAATTCATTGCAGCCAGTTCTTCTTTAATCTTATCCGGATTTGCAGTCGGTTTATCTACCTTATTGATTGCAAATACAATAGGTACACCGGCAGCCATCGCGTGATTGATCGCTTCTTTCGTCTGTGGCATCACGTTATCATCGGCAGCCACAATAATGATAGCAATATCCGTTACTTTGGCACCACGTGCACGCATAGCGGTAAACGCTTCGTGACCCGGAGTATCGAGGAATGTAATACGACGACCGTCTTCCAATTGCACGTTATAAGCACCGATATGCTGGGTAATACCTCCGGCCTCACCGGCAATTACATTCGCCTTACGGATATAGTCAAGCAAAGAAGTCTTACCGTGGTCAACGTGTCCCATCACCGTTACAATCGGAGCGCGCGGTTGCAAATCTTCCGGAGCATCTTCTTCTTCAACGATAGCTTGTGCCACTTCCGCACTTACATATTCAGTCTTGAATCCGAATTCTTCAGCCACCAGATTGATGGTTTCAGCATCCAAACGCTGGTTGATGGAAACCATGATACCAATACTCATACAAGTAGCGATAACCTGGTTAACAGAAACATCCATCATCGTTGCCAATTCGTTAGCCGTAACGAACTCGGTCAACTTCAATACCTTGCTGTCTGCCATTTCCTGATCTTCCAGTTCCTGCATACGGTTGGAAGCCATTTCACGTTTCTCTTTACGGTATTTGGACGTTTTATTCTTACCTTTGGTTGTCAGACGTGCAAGGGTTTCTTTTACCTGTTTTGCTACGTCTTCCTCGCTCACTTCCTGTTTGATAACCGGTTTCTTGAAGCGATCTTTATTGTTGTTATTTCTTCTGTTGTTATTTCCCTGTCCGTTGGCCTGGCCACCCTGACCGTTACTATTGCCGCCTTTACCCTGTACATTAGGTCTTGGAGCAGCAAAGTTGGAAGTTGCAACATTGTTAACGTCCACCTTCTCTTTATTGATACGGTTACGTTTCTTCTTGTTAGCAGCCGCTTCCGCACTATCCTTAGGTCCGCTCTTCGCCAATTTAGAATCATCCTTACGGATTTCCTTGATGATAGCTTCCTTCATCAACTTCTTCTGATCCTGACGGATTTTTTCCTTTTCTTCACGTTCGCGACGTTTCTCTTCCTTCGATTTCTTCTTGGGACGAGTAGACTGATTCAATGCAGCCAAGTCGATCTGACCGATCACATTAATCTTTGCGCCTAATTCCGGTTGACGGATTTTGAAAACACCATCATCCTCCGGAGCCTTTTCCGCTACCGGGGTTACTTCAGCCTGTGCAGTTTCCACCTTTTCTTCTTCTTTATGTTCTTCCGCCTTCACAGGTGCAGCTACTACTACCTTCGGCTCTTCTTTTTTCACTTCTTCTACTACTTTTTCAACTTCTACCGGCTTCGTCTCCACTACAGGTTCCGGCACTACTACGGGTTCATCCACCACTGGAGTAGGCTCTACTACAGAAACAGGAGGTGTCACCACCTCTTCCTTCTTCACCTCGGGTTCTCTCTTCTCGGGCTCCTTTTTCACTTCGGGTTTAACGACAGGCCGTTCCACAACCGGTTCTTCCTGTTTCTGTTCCGGTTCTTTCTCTACCTTTTCAGGTTTACGACCGTTCAATTTATCCAAATCTATTTTTCCGACAGGTTTAAACTTCGGACGTGCATCCTCAGGTACGACTGTCTTAATCACATCTTCCGACTTCGGTTTTTCGGGCTGCTTTTCGAAGCCTTCAATCGATACCGACGCCTTATTACGTTCCTTATTCTGACGTTCCTGTATGAAACGCTCCGATTCAAGTCTAAGGTTCTTATCTGTACTAAACTCCTTTACGAGTATAGCGTATTGCTCCTCGCTAATTTTAGTATTAGGATTAGCCTCAACGGTATGCCCTTTCTTTTGCAGGAACTCAACTACCGTCGCGATTCCTACGTTCAAATCTCTTGTAACTTTGTTTAACCTTATCGTCATATTTTAAAATTAATGAATAAATGGAGCTTGTTTAATTGAAAATTGAGAATTAAGAAATAAAAGTCTGCTGCATTATATTGTATCGCAACTTTTAATCTTTAATTTCATCTTTATTTTCAATTGAAGGATCTTCTTCTTCAAACTCCGATTTCAAAATGCGTATTACCTCGTCCACTGTCTCTT
>OBWF01000446.1_pt1 | contig 20218 bp, 17 predicted proteins | sample 1495211 | NCBI WGS metagenome assembly OBWF01 (sample SAMEA2580051, study PRJEB22360) | human gut metagenome | reverse complement strand
TCTCTGTTATTGCTTCTGATGCGGAGCATACCGTTTTCCTCAAGAAAGGCAGCTTCGCTTCCCGTAAAACGGATGACATGTTGTTGTTACAGGAAACAGAACGTGCGCTGGCGGATAAATCCTTTCCGAAGGTAATTTTCCTGCACATGATGGGTTCTCATCCTAATCCGTGTGACCGGCTTAACTCCTGGCCGAATCATTACCTGGAGCAGTATCCCCGAAAGATTGCCTGTTACCTCGCCAGCATCAGTAAACTGGATAACTTTCTCGGTCAGCTTGATGGTATCCTTCGCCGGCATTCCCGTCATTTCGCCATGCTTTACTTTTCTGACCATGGGCTGTCGGTCAGCGACAGTGCTAATCCTGTTCATCATGATGGTCATGTGCAGGGAGGCTACAGCGTTCCCCTGATTATTACCGCCAGTGACATCACGTCTCATCAGTCCGTCAGCAGAAAAATCAGTGCCCGTCATTTCACAGGCATTTTTCAGTGGCTGACTGGTATTCGTACTGAAAATATACCGCCATTCAACCCGCTGATAAATGAAGATAATGAAACTGTTATGGTTTTTAACGGAGAGAAAATAGTTCCTGCGGACGGCCTTAAGTCACAGCCTGTGATTCTTCCGGGCAAGGGAAAATAAGAGTAATGTTGAGCACCATGTTCTGTACGATGAATTTTCCACTGTTTATATCGATTATCTTGCTAATTACCAGACTGGAGTAACCAGACCAGCTCAACCGAAAACACCGGGGAAGGTGATTACCCGCTGGCAGAGGAAATCCGTTTTTTGATGTCAGCCATAACGTGTTTGACAATAAAGCATTATGAAAGGGTGTTAATGAGTCCATGGGATAATTCATAAAAATAATTTACTGTGTTATCCTTTTCAAAAGAAATATTCAGAAGATACCCCCTGGCTGACAACCAGGGGAAGGGGACATTAACAGTGTTATTATTGGTGGATAAATTATTACTTATGTGCAGGATACACTAATGCAATATCTACTGATACTGTATGCCAGAATGTATCATGCCTGCTGCTGAAAACGGCAATGTCCAGGGCCAGACATATTCACCATTCATATTTCTGCATTTCTGTACAATTTTCTCAGAAAGCGTCTCATCAATTCTTTCACGCAATTTCTCCTGCTGTCTTAAAATACTTTCGCATATTTCGAAATCATCTTCCTGCATCAGCATTTCGGCGCATTTAATGATTTCTGCCCGTTCATGCAGCACAGAGGAATGATTATAGAGCCAGTTTACAAACAGCAATGCTTCCGGATATTGCCCCCATAACGGGTGGTATGTGGCATAATAATCTTCAGCAGTATCCGGACCGCCTGAAAAGTTATGCCATACAGCAAGTGGAAATGGATGCAGATTTCCGCACAGTATTTCTGCGATGTAAGTATTTGCCGCAAAGCCGCGACGAAATGCAGTTGCAGCTTTTACCAGCTCCCCATTAAGAAAATGCAGAAGGCCGAGTTCATACCAGTAAGGTGAAAATTCATCTGCATGCGCTTTCAGTACATGGCGTGCCTGTTCATGGTCGCCAGTACGTAACAGTTCCGGTCCCAGTAGCCAGCGTGCTCCCTGATTGTCTTCAGGATTGTATGCCAGTATTTTATCAGTGAGCAGAGCTGCATCCTGATGACGCTGTAAGTGCACATTTGCGAGAATTGCTGCATAAAGCGCGCGCAGATAAGGCCGGTTTTCGGGATGCATCCAGATGATTTCACCACTGAAACTTTCCGGGATGAGACGATTACCTGCTGCCAGTCCTTTAAGAGCGGCGTTCAGTGCCTTACGCGGGGCATTTTGCTCCAGAAATGCGTATGCCAGGTAAGCGTGTACATCAATAAAGTCAGGCTCCTGTCGGGCAAGGCGTCTGAGTTTGTTGATATAACTTGTTTCGCTGATTTCATCTGTGTCGTATGCATCAATTAGTTCGTCAAACTCATCCAGCAACGAGCCAAACCAGGCGTCCGGGAACACGAAACAGCCCAGGTTATCGTTCACTTCAAAGCGTAATCTGTCATTCATTTTCTGAGCCTGTAAAATCTGTGGTGGCATAGTCTGAGAGCATAAAAGCCATGATGTTGTGTATCAAGCCTTGTTTTTGCCCTGGATTAATATTTTACCATGTCACCGGATGCCTGCCTGTCTTACATTGTGGGCACTCAATATACCCGTCTGAAAAATGTTAATTTGTCTGTGATTGCGTTGTTTTGTGATAATTTTGCTGATGCAGAATAAACGTTTTGTCAAAAAGTTTATCTGAAAATAAAACATAAAAATAAGAATCCTCCGAACCTGCAGGCCGGAGGAATAATCGTGAAGTGAGTGAAAATCAGAATAACGTGTTCTCAGCTTAACTTACCTGCTCAGAAAGCGAATCAATGTAGTCAGCATACCACTGCATCATTTCACGGCGACCATCAATATACAGGGCATGATTATAGGTACCCCTGATGGAATTTTTATCCACATGAGCTAACTGCATTTCAATCCAGGCAGAATTAAACCCCTGTTCGTGCAGAATGGTACTCATGGTGTGACGAAAACCATGACCGGTTGCTCTGCCATCGTAACCGATACGTTTGAGCACCATATTGATGCTGGCTTCGCTCATTGGCTTGTTGATATCACAACGTCCCGGAAAAACCAGCCGGTATTGTCCGGAGAAAGTTTTGAGCTGCAGCAGAATGTCAGTGGCCTGTCGTGACAGTGGTACGACATGTTTACGTCGCATTTTCATGCGGCTTTCAGGGATTGTCCACACGGCATTATCAAAATCAATTTCCGACCATTCAGCGGACCGTAGTTCAATAGTTCTGAGGCCAGTCAGAAGCAGCAGATTTGTCGCCATGCGGGTAACAGGACTGCCATGATATTCAGCGAGTCTCTGGAGAAAAACAGGTAGCTCATCTGCTTTCAGGTGGGGGAAATGCGCAACTTTTGGCGCAGCCAGCGTACTGGTCAGCTCAGATGCCGGATTGACAGTGGCTCGTCCGGTGGCGATGGCATAACGAAAAATCTGATTACAGTATTGACGTACCTTACGCAGTTTTTCCAGCGAGCCACGTTTTTCTATGCGGCGCAGAATTTCCAGCATTTCCAGCGGGAGGATATCAGTAACGCTTCGTTTGCCCAGATACGGAAAAATATCTTTATCCAGAGCCTCCAGCACGCTTCTGGCGTAACTTTCAGACCATGACAAAGATTTATGCTGGTGCCATTCCGTGGCGAGGGCATGGAACGTATTGGTGGCAGAGATTTTCTGAGTGAGTTTTTCCTTTCGCTTCTTTTCGCCCGGGTCACCACCTTCGGAGATAATTTTTCGGGCATCGTCGCGTTTGATTCTGGCTTCAGCAAGGGAGACGTCGGGATAGACGCCGAGGGCCAGTTTTTTCTCTTTCCCTGCTATCCGGTATTTAAGCCGCCAGTAGCGGGCTCCCGTGGTTTTTACCAGCAGATATAAACCACGTTCGTCAGAGAGTTTATAGTCTTTTTCTTTAGGTCTGGCTGTTTCGACCTGTCTGGCTGTAAGTGCCATATGGGGGCTCCTGAAACTGACTGAACACAATGAGCCCCCACCGGTGCCCCCAATGAACGCTTGATTGAGAGAGAATTCAGTAGAGTTCGGTGGAGTTCAGAATGTTCAGATTGCTTGTAACGATGTGATTATACTTGAGTTTCGTGGAGTTCGGGAGATGAATCTGGAAGTGAAAGTGGTGCCCGGACTCGGAATCGAACCAAGGACACGGGGATTTTCAATCCCCTGCTCTACCGACTGAGCTATCCGGGCAACGGGGCGCATTAAACCTGATTCGCCTCGTCTCGTCAATCAAATTTCTTCAATTTACTGCAGACTGCACAATCTATCATCACTTTGCCGCTATTGCACGCATTGTCAGGCAAACCAGGCGGTCCAGGCGGCGGAAAGCGGCATTGCCAGAAGGAGTGCTGGAAGCATGTTGACCACCGGGAACATTTTAATGCCACAGATGCGTAATCCGGTTGCCAGCAGCAATAAACCGCCTACGGCGCTGAAGTCTGCCATCATCGACGGTGTGGTCAGCGGTAATATCAGCGCGGCAGCCCACGCCAGCGTTAACTGGATGATCAGTAATGGGATACTAATTACCGACACCGCAATACCCAGCGAGCAGGCGAAGATCATCGCCGTAAAGAAATCAAGAAATGACTTGGCGATTAAAATACTCGGATCGCCGGTCATCCCTTCGTTCATCGCCCCGAAGATCCCGGTGCCGCTGGCGCAAAACAGGACAATAATCGCGACATAATTCTGAATAAAAGATTCATGCGCTGGCTTCTTACGTGAGTGACGAAACAGATTTTGTGCTTTGGCGACTGCTGTATTGACACCTTTCTCCAGCAAACAAATTTCGCCAATTAGAGCGCCAAGTAGCGTAGCTAAAACCATCGCTGGAAGGTTGGCGCATTTCACAACCAGTAAAATACCAATCCCCAGCGATGCCAGACCAAAAATAGATGTCATGGAGACGCGGATACGTTCCGGTAAGCGTTGGCTGAGCAGTGCGCCGAGAACGCCACCCAGTAAGACTGCACTAGCGTTGATAAAAGGGCCGATGACCACAAGAGTTCCTGTTAGCTGTATTGTTTGATTTTCTTATTATGAACTTTTTGCCTTGTTGATGGCTTGTCTGGTCGCAAAGTCCTGGCTTGCACGCTTTAGCGAAAGGTGCCATGATTGCGCGAATTTTCTCCTCTCTGTACGGAGTTTGCCCGATGCACGCCATCTCCTTACATTCTCTCGCTTATCGCCGTTTCGCGCGAAACGTTTCCCTTTCTATGTTACTGCTCATGCGGTGAAGTTAACGCACGCTCACTGCAGGACAACAGTAAAATCAGAGCGTTTCTGCTTTTACTGATGTCTGGCGGTCGGAGCTGGTGACCAGTTTGACCCATATCTCATGGGGCAGGGTTTTCCACCTTGTCCGGTATTCTTACTTCCCCGAAACGGGTTTGCGCTTATGAAATCAATGAATATTGCCGCCAGTAGTGAACTGGTATCCCGACTTTCTTCTCATCGTCGCGTGGTGGCGTTGGGAGATACTGATTTTACGGACGTCGCGGCAGTCGTCATTACCGCTGCGGATAGTCGCAGTGGCATTCTTGCGTTGCTTAAGCGCACCGGTTTTCATCTACCGGTGTTTTTGTATTCCGAACATGCTGTTGAATTACCTGCGGGCGTTACGGCGGTAATCAACGGCAACGAGCAGCAGTGGCTGGAGCTGGAATCCGCAGCCTGTCAGTATGAAGAGAATTTGCTGCCACCGTTTTATGACACGCTGACGCAGTACGTTGAGATGGGCAACAGCACCTTTGCTTGCCCTGGACATCAACATGGTGCGTTTTTTAAAAAGCATCCTGCCGGACGCCATTTTTACGATTTCTTTGGTGAGAACGTCTTTCGCGCCGATATGTGTAACGCTGACGTAAAATTGGGCGATCTGCTTATTCATGAAGGATCGGCGAAAGATGCGCAGAAATTCGCAGCCAAAGTCTTTCATGCCGATAAAACCTATTTTGTGCTGAACGGCACATCGGCAGCGAATAAAGTGGTGACGAATGCGCTGTTAACGCGTGGCGATCTGGTGCTCTTCGACCGTAACAACCATAAGTCGAATCATCACGGCGCGCTGATTCAGGCGGGGGCGACGCCGGTCTATCTGGAAGCTTCACGCAACCCGTTTGGTTTCATTGGCGGTATTGATGCGCACTGTTTTAATGAAGAGTATCTGCGCCAGCAAATTCGCGACGTTGCGCCAGAAAAAGCCGAGCTGCCGCGCCCGTTTCGCCTGGCGATTATTCAGCTGGGAACCTATGACGGAACTGTCTATAACGCCCGTCAGGTGATCGATACCGTTGGGCATCTGTGTGATTACATTCTGTTTGATTCCGCGTGGGTCGGTTACGAACAATTTATCCCGATGATGGCGGATAGCTCGCCGCTGCTGTTAGAACTTAACGAAAACGATCCGGGGATTTTTGTGACCCAGTCGGTGCACAAACAGCAGGCTGGATTCTCACAGACATCGCAGATCCATAAAAAAGATAACCATATCCGCGGACAGGCGCGTTTTTGCCCGCATAAGCGGTTGAATAACGCCTTTATGCTCCATGCTTCTACCAGCCCTTTCTATCCGCTGTTTGCTGCACTGGATGTTAACGCCAAAATTCATGAAGGGGAGAGTGGGCGTCGGCTGTGGGCTGAGTGCGTTGAGTTGGGTATTGAGTCGCGCAAGGCTATTCTTGCGCGCTGTAAGCTGTTCCGCCCGTTTATCCCGCCCGTTGTTGATGGCAAATTGTGGCAGGATTATCCGACATCTGTGTTAGCCAGCGACCGCCGTTTTTTCAGTTTTGAGCCGGGGGCGAAGTGGCACGGCTTTGAAGGATATGCCGCGGATCAGTATTTTGTTGATCCGTGCAAGCTGTTACTCACTACACCAGGTATCAATGCCGAAACTGGCGAATATAGCGACTTTGGCGTTCCGGCGACGATTCTGGCGCACTATCTGCGTGAGAACGGCATTGTGCCGGAGAAGTGCGATCTCAACTCCATTCTGTTCTTATTAACTCCGGCGGAAAGCCACGAGAAGCTGGCACAACTGGTGGCGATGCTGGCGCAATTTGAACAGCATATTGAGGATGACTCGCCGCTGGCTGAGGTGTTGCCGAGCGTTTATAACAAATATCCGGTGCGCTATCGCGACTACACCCTGCGCCAGTTGTGTCAGGAGATGCACGATCTGTATGTCAGTTTCGACGTCAAAGACCTACAAAAAGCGATGTTCCGCCAGCAGAGTTTCCCGTCAGTGGTGATGAACCCCCAGGATGCGCATAGCGCTTATATTCGCGGTGAAGTGGAGTTGGTGCGGATTCGTGATGCCGAAGGGCGAATTGCGGCAGAAGGGGCGTTGCCTTATCCACCTGGCGTGCTTTGCGTGGTACCCGGGGAAGTCTGGGGTGGGGCGGTTCAACGTTATTTCCTTGCACTGGAAGAAGGGGTGAATTTGTTGCCGGGATTTTCGCCGGAGCTGCAAGGTGTTTATAGCGAAACCGATGCGGATGGCATGAAACGGTTGTACGGTTATGTGTTGAAGTAAGAATAAAAAAAACGGGTCACCTTCTGGCGACCCGTTTTTCTTTGCGTAATTAGTGGCTAACCGTCTGTGTGCCTGTCGGGACACGAACGTGTTTATATTTGAACATCGCCATGAACGCGAAGGCCAGAACCACGGAGTAACCAGCGAAAATCAACCATACGGTCTGCCAGTCGGTAATGCCGTTTTGGGTGTACATCTCAACAACTTTACCGCTCACGATGCCGCCGAGGATACAGCCGAAGCCGTTAGTCATCATCAGGAACATCCCTTGTGCACTGGCGCGAATTGCCGGGCTAACTTCTTTTTCGACAAACACCGAACCAGAGATGTTGAAGAAGTCGAATGCGCAACCGTAAACGATCATCGACAGTACCAGCAGTACAGTACCGAACGGAGTCGGGTCGCCGTAAGCAAACAGCGCAAAACGCAGGATCCACGCCACAATACTGATCATCATTACGTTCTTAATACCGTAGCGGCTTAAGAAGAACGGGATGGTCAGAATGAACAGGGTTTCAGAGATCTGCGAAATCGACATGATGATTGACGCATGCTGCACAATAAAGCTGCTGGCAAACATCGGATCTTTGTCGAAGCTGTGCAGGAAGGTATTACCGAACATGTTGGTAATCTGCAGTTCCGCGCCCAGCAGCATTGAGAAGATAAAGAAGATTGCCATACGCTTGTTTTTAAACAGCGCGAATGCATCGAGGCCCAGCAGGGTTGTCCAGCTCTGATTCGCTTGCTGTTTAGCAACCGGAATATGCGGCAGAGTCAGGGTAAACAGAACCAGAATGGCGGAAAGTGCTGCGCCAATATACAGCTGCATGTGGCTTAATTCGAAGCCAGACAGGCTCACCACCCACATTGCCATGATAAAGCCGATGGTGCCCCAGATACGGATTGGCGGGAAGTCAGTAACGATATCCATCCCGGCATTTTGCAGGCGATAGTAAGAGATGGTGTTGATTAACCCAAGCGTTGGCATATAAGCAAACGAGTTAATCAATATCACAAGGAACATCGCCTCCGGTGTCGTGACCTGTGCCGCCATGAACAGCGTGATAGCGCCAATGGTGTGGCAAATGGCATATACCCATTTCGCACTTAACCATTTGTCGGCCACAATCCCCAGCAGCGCAGGCATAAAGACCGCTGCGATACCCAGTGAGCTATAAACTGCGCCAATAGAAGCACCGTCAAACTTCAGGGTAACAAACATATAGGAGCCGAGGGTCGTCAGCCAACTTCCCCACAGACAGAACTGCAGAAAAGAGAGGATTTTCAGCTGCAGCTTAAGATTCATGTTAATTTCCTCACATCGTGATGCGGATGAGTGTTTGAAAAAGCACATTTGACCGTGCGAGATGATGGGATTCTATCAACTTCGCGGACTGGTTTTTTGTTACCTGTGGCAAATAATTGCAAACATTCCCAATTTGCAAAACGGAATTGTGATGTGGATAACATTTTTGCCCCTGAGCATCGTCAGGGGCGGTTAATGGAATTATCGGCGGCGGTAGGATTTTTGCGCGGTATTCACTTTATAAAGATAACGGCGAGATTCCGCAGAGGGATGGCGGGTCGTCAGCGTCTGATAAACATCGCCCGGCGTCATGGTGTTAATAATATTGGCAGCCTGAATCTTATCATTCGAAAAGACTCGCAGCACGCTGCCTGCGCCGCCGTTATAGGCGGTGATGACGGCATAACGCCGCGATGTTGGGTTATCAATTCCGCCGAGATAAACATTGTTCAGCATCGCCAGATACGCGGTGCCGGTATCAATATTGCTGGCAGGATCAAACAAGAAACTGCGGCTCGGCGTGCCGGATTTCCCCTGCGAGCGGAACACATCTTTCCCGGCAGTATGTTGTACCACCTGCATTAATCCCAGCGCATCGGAACGGCTGACCGCATACGGGTTAAAGGAAGATTCGGTCTGCATAATTGCCAGAATCAGCGACTCATCAACGCCATATTTCCGTGACGCCTGGCGGACCATGCCGAGATATTTGTGCGCACGTTTATCAAGGTGGTTCGGTACCATGTTAATGGTGACGCTGTAGATGATACGCAGCCCGTTACTGCGGCTTTGCAGACGGTTTTTCAGCAGATAATCCGCGAAGTTGCTTGCGCGACCTTCCCAGCGAATCGGCTGCCCGGTGTTGTCCACCACCTGACCGTAAAGGAAAGGTTCTTTCGAAATCGTAATATCATCAACGTCGGAATAGAGATCGACCGAACTCGGATCGTCACCCATCAGCAACGTTTTGATAATTGCCCGGCGCAAATGCGCGGCAGGTTCTGTCCCGGCGATAGTTTCGATAGTAATCGTACCGTCATCGAAGTTGATGTGGCTGCGGGTCTGATATTGATCGGTGTATTTCACGTAGTCCTTAGGACCGGCGATCACCACCTCTTTGAATCCCCAGATGTTCTCAATATTGTGGGCAAATTGCCCCATCAGAATATCAAAACCGTTGGTATCTTTGACCCAGGCTTCGTTATAGGTATCGCCTTTTTTGGTCGTCGAACAGGAGATGAGCAACGGCGCAATCAAAGCCAGCGCGAGATATTTTTTCATCATTCCGGGTGCGTGTTGTGTTTGTTTTTATGCAAGTTGCCGGAGGCGTGCTCCGGCACTGTTTTTATTTTTTATCTTCCGGCGTATAGCCCTCGATATGCACCTCTTTACCCTCGAACAGGAAGTTGACCATCTCCTGCTCAAGCAGCTTGCGGTGCTCGGCATTCATCATGTTGAGTTTCTTTTCATTAATCAGCATGGTTTGCTTGTGCTGCCACTGCGCCCAGGCTTCTTTGGAGATCTCGTTATAGATGCGTTTTCCCAGCTCGCCGGGGTACAGCTGAAAATCCTGACCTTCTGCTTCACGTTGCAGGAAAGTACAAAAAATCGTTCTGCTCATAAATCATCCTCTTTATCGACTCACGCGCTAAACCGGCGCGCCAGTGCGTAACTGCTGTAACAAACGCTCCACGGGAGCCGCCAGGCCAACTGACGGCGGTTGCGCTAAGTTATACCAGAGCGCATTGCCTTCATCCATGCAGCCGGTGAATGACGACACGGGAAGCCACATAGGCACAATATCTAAGTGGAAATGGCTGAAGGTATGGCGAAACGCGGTCAGCTGCGTCAGGTTATCGGCAGCAATCTGCCGTTGCGCCAGCCAATGCCGCAAACTTTCTTCGTCGGCAAACTGCGGGAAACAGTATAAACCGCCCCACAATCCGCTCGGCGGACGCTGCGCCAGCAATACTTCATCTTCGTGCTGTAATAGCAAAAAGTAGCCGGTGCGCTCCGGCAGCGTCTGTTTCGGTTTTTTGCCCGGATAAAGCGCCCAGCTATTGTTGGCGGCGGCAATACATCCGTTTTGTAGCGGACAGAGCGAACATTTCGGTTTCGAGCGCGTACAAATCATCGCACCCAAATCCATCATCGCCTGATTAAACCGTTCCACGCCAACCGCGGGCGTCACCTGCTCGCTCAAACTCCATAATTTATTCTCGACCTCTTTTTTCCCTGGCCAGCCGCTTACAGCATAGCAGCGCGCCAGCACCCGTTTGACGTTACCGTCGAGAATCGGAAAGTGCTTACCCAGAGAAAGCGAGAGAATCGCACCTGCGGTGGAACGCCCGACGCCCGGTAACGCCGCGACTTCTTCAAAGGTTTCCGGGAATTTACCGCCGTGTAAGGTCGCCACTTGTTGTGCCGCTTTATGCAGGTTGCGCGCGCGGGCGTAATAGCCAAGCCCGGTCCACAAGTGGAGAACTTCGTCGAGCGGCGCATTGGCGAGATCGGTCACCGTCGGGAAGCGCGCCATAAAGCGTTCAAAATAGGGGATAACGGTCGCAACCTGAGTTTGTTGCAACATCACTTCTGAGAGCCATACTTTGTAGGGCGTCTTGTCAATTTGCCAGGGCAGCGTTTTCCGCCCGTATTTATCGTACCAGTCCAGAACCTGGGCTGAAAATTGCGACGCTTGCATGGTCACCGAATTCACTGTTGTTGGGGGCAAGATTGCAGCACAGCGACGGCAGGGTGTAAACCGGAACTTTCCGCAGCCACGGCCTTATCATGCTTGCATCCGGCAACTAACTTTGGATAATGCCCGTTTTCAGAACACTTTCACAAGCGACTAAATCTTTATGAAAAACGACGTCATTTCACCGGAATTTGATGAAAACGGCCGCCCACTGCGCCGTATCCGTAGTTTTGTGCGCCGCCAGGGGCGACTGACCAAAGGCCAGGAACATGCGCTGGAAAACTACTGGCCGGTGATGGGCGTTGAGTTCAGCGAAGATATGCTGGATTTCCCCGCGCTTTTTGGCCGTGAAGCGCCGGTGACGCTTGAGATTGGTTTTGGCATGGGGGCGTCGCTGGTGGCAATGGCTAAAGATCGCCCTGAGCAGGACTTCCTCGGCATTGAAGTGCATTCACCGGGCGTTGGTGCGTGCCTGGCTTCTGCGCATGAAGAAGGTTTAAGCAACCTGCGCGTGATGTGTCACGATGCGGTTGAAGTGCTGCATAAAATGATTCCTGACAATTCATTGCGCATGGTGCAGCTCTTTTTCCCTGACCCGTGGCACAAAGCGCGCCATAATAAACGCCGTATCGTACAGGTGCCGTTTGCCGAACTGGTAAAAAGCAAACTGCAGCTGGGGGGCGTATTCCATATGGCGACCGACTGGGAACCTTATGCGGAACATATGCTTGAAGTGATGTCTTCTATTGACGGTTATAAAAACCTGTCAGAGAGCAATGATTACGTACCGCGTCCGGCATCACGTCCGGTGACGAAATTTGAACAACGTGGTCATCGTCTTGGTCACGGAGTATGGGACTTAATGTTCGAGAGGGTGAAATAATGGCAAAGAACCGTAGCCGTCGTCTGCGTAAAAAAATGCACATCGACGAATTCCAGGAATTAGGATTTTCGGTGGCATGGCGATTCCCGGAAGGTACATCGGAAGAACAGATTGATAAAACCGTTGATGATTTTATTAACGAGGTTATCGAACCGAACAAACTGGCCTTTGACGGCAGCGGTTATCTGGCCTGGGAAGGTCTGATCTGCATGCAGGAAATCGGCAAATGCACCGAAGAACATCAGGCGATTGTGCGTAAGTGGCTGGAAGAGCGCAAACTGGATGAGGTACGCACCAGCGAACTTTTCGACGTTTGGTGGGACTAAGAAAGCATACGGGCGATGACAAATGCAAAACTGCCTGATGCGCTACGCTTATCAGGCTTGGAAAGATGCACGATCGAGTAGGCGGGATAAGGTGTTTACGCCGCATCCGGCATGGAAAACGCGTACTTTGTTATCAATCTGGGGCCAGCAAATGCTGGCCTGATTTTTTCTTGAGGGAAGACTATGATGCGCAAAATGCTGCTGGCGGCAGCACTTTCAGTGACGGCAATGACCGCTCACGCCGACTACCAGTGCAGCGTCACGCCGCGTGACGATGTGATTGTCAGCCCGCAAACCGTGCAGGTGAAGGGCGAAAACGGCAATCTGGTGATCACGCCAGACGGCAACGTGATGTATAACGGTAAGCAATATTCCCTGAATGCCGCCCAGCGCGAGCAGGCGAAGGATTATCAGGCTGAACTACGCAGCACGCTGCCGTGGATTGATGAAGGCGCGAAAAGCCGCGTCGAAAAAGCCCGTATTGCGCTGGATAAAATTATCGTTCAGGAGATGGGCGAAAGCAGCAAAATGCGCAGCCGTCTGACCAAACTTGATGCGCAGCTGAAAGAGCAGATGAACCGCATTATCGAAACGCGCAGCGATGGCCTGACGTTTCACTATAAAGCCATTGATCAGGTTCGCGCCGAAGGCCAGCAATTAGTGAATCAGGCAATGGGTGGAATTTTACAGGACAGCATTAATGAAATGGGCGCGAAAGCGGTGCTGAAAAGCGGCGGTAACCCATTACAGAATGTGCTGGGAAGCCTGGGGGGGCTGCAATCCTCAATCCAAACCGAGTGGAAAAAGCAGGAAAAAGATTTCCAGCAGTTTGGCAAAGATGTTTGTAGCCGCGTTGTGACTCTGGAAGATAGCCGCAAAGCCCTGGTCGGGAATTTAAAATAATCCTCTATTTTAAGACGGCATAATACTTTTTTATGCCGTTTAATTCTTCGTTTTGTTACCTGCCTCTAACTTTGTAGATCTCCAAAATATATTCACGTTGTAAATTGTTTAACGTCAAATTTCCCATACAGAGCTAAGGGATAATGCGTAGCGTTCACGTAACTGGAGGAATGAAATGGAGTTTTTCAAAAAGACGGCACTTGCCGCACTGGTTATGGGTTTTAGTGGTGCAGCATTGGCATTACCCAATATCACCATTTTAGCAACCGGCGGGACCATTGCCGGTGGTGGTGACTCCGCAACCAAATCTAACTACACAGCGGGTAAAGTTGGCGTAGAAAATCTGGTTAATGCGGTGCCGCAACTAAAAGACATTGCGAACGTTAAAGGCGAGCAGGTAGTGAATATCGGCTCCCAGGACATGAACGATAATGTCTGGCTGACACTGGCGAAAAAAATTAACACCGACTGCGATAAAACCGACGGCTTCGTCATTACCCACGGTACCGACACGATGGAAGAAACCGCTTACTTCCTCGACCTGACGGTGAAATGCGACAAACCGGTGGTGATGGTCGGCGCAATGCGCCCGTCCACGTCCATGAGCGCAGACGGTCCATTCAACCTGTATAACGCGGTAGTGACCGCAGCTGATAAAGCCTCCGCTAATCGTGGCGTGCTGGTGGTGATGAACGACACCGTACTGGACGGTCGCGATGTCACCAAAACCAACACCACCGACGTAGCGACCTTCAAGTCTGTTAACTACGGTCCTCTGGGATACATTCACAACGGTAAGATTGACTACCAACGTACCCCGGCACGTAAGCACACCAGCGATACGCCATTCGATGTCTCTAAGCTGAATGAGCTGCCGAAAGTCGGCATCGTTTATAACTACGCTAACGCATCCGATCTTCCGGCTAAAGCACTGGTAGATGCGGGCTATGATGGCATCGTTAGCGCTGGTGTGGGTAATGGTAACCTGTATAAATCCGTGTTCGACACCCTGGCAACCGCCGCGAAAAACGGCACTGCAGTAGTGCGTTCTTCCCGCGTACCGACGGGTGCTACCACTCAGGATGCTGAAGTGGATGATGCGAAATACGGCTTCGTCGCCTCTGGCACGCTGAACCCGCAAAAAGCGCGCGTCCTGCTGCAGCTGGCTCTGACGCAAACCAAAGATCCGCAGCAGATCCAGCAGATCTTCAATCAGTACTAATCACCTCGCCCCGGTATCGTGCCGGGGCTTTTTCACTTCAGACTTACGTCCATTGCCAATTTTCATTACCCTAATGATAATCACCGGAATAAATTATTCCGCGTGAGGTTTTTCGGGTGAAAAAGCAATGGATTGTTGGCACGGCACTGCTTATGTTGATGACTGGTAATGCCTGGGCAGATGGCGAACCGCCAACTGAAAATATCTTAAAAGATCAATTCAAAAAGCAGTATCACGGCATTCTCAAGCTTGATGCTATCACCTTAAAAAATCTTGATGCTAAGGGTAATCAGGCCACCTGGTCAGCGGAAGGCGATGTCTCTTCCAGTGACGATCTCTATACCTGGGTCGGTCAGTTGGCAGATTACGAACTGCTCGAACAGACCTGGACGAAAGATAAACCGGTAAAATTCTCGGCGATGTTAACCAGTAAAGGAACGCCCGCGTCTGGCTGGTCGGTGAACTTTTACTCTTTTCAGGCGGCAGCCAGCGATCGTGGGCGGGTGGTCGACGATATCAAAACGAATAATAAATATCTGATCGTGAATAGCGAAGATTTCAATTATCGCTTTAGTCAGCTTGAATCTGCGTTGAATACCCAGAAGAACTCGATTCCTGCGCTGGAAAAGGAAGTGAAAGCGCTTGATAAGCAAATGGTGGCGGCGCAGAAAGCAGCGGATGCATATTGGGGAAAAGATGCAAACGGTAAGCAAATGACCCGCGAAGAAGCCTTTAAAAAAATTCACCAACAGCGTGATGAGTTTAATAAACAGAACGATAGCGAGGCGTTCGCGGTTAAATATGACAAAGAGGTTTATCAACCGGCGATTGCGGCATGTCATAAACAGAGTGAAGAGTGTTATGAAGTGCCGATTCAGCAGAAACGAGATTTCGATATCAACGAACAACGGCGACAGACTTTTCTGCAATCACAAAAACTCAGCCGTAAATTGCAGGATGACTGGGTAACGCTCGAAAAAGGGCAATATCCGTTAACGATGAAAGTTTCAGAAATAAACAGTAAAAAAGTCGCGATTTTGATGAAAATTGACGATATCAACCAAGCTAATGAACGCTGGAAAAAAGATACCGAACAACTGCGGCGCAATGGGGTGATTAAGTAAGTTTGATATAGTGCACGATTTGTAGCAGGATGCGGCGTTGACCCCGCATCCGGCAATCAACGTCTGATGCGACGCTTGCGCGTCTTATCAGACCTACAACCGTTGCCACATGTAGGCTGGATAAGGCGTTCACGCCGCATCCGGCAATACAAGTTTACTCAGCCAGAAAAAGCTCCAGCAGCGAATTTAAAAACAGCTTCCCATGTTCCGTTATCTGCCAGTAATCCGCACATTCGGTGAGATAACCCTGGGCAATCGCCTCGTCTAACTGTGGGCGAATCACATCTTCGCAAAGCCCGGTATACGCAATAAACTCCACGCGCGGCGCGGCCTCCAGCAGACGGAAGCGATTCATAAAGAACTCAAACGGCTTATCTGCGGCTTCGACATCACGCTGGCTTTCCAGATACCTTCCTTGCATAAAACCACGCGGATGACGCGTTTTAGTGGTACGCAGAATGCGCCCATCCGGGAAGGTCACTTTGCCGTGCGCGCCGCAGCCAATACCGATGTAGTCGCCAAAGCGCCAGTAGTTGAGATTGTGCTGGCACTGATAACTGGGTTTGGCGTAAGCGGAAGTTTCATATTGCTGATAACCCGCTGCGGTTAATAACTGATGCCCCTGTTCGAATATATCCCACAGCGCGTCGTCGTCCGGCAGTACCGGCGGGCGTGAACCAAACAGCGTATTAGGTTCGATGGTCAGTTGATACCAGGAAAGATGCGGCGGATTCAGTTCAATGGCCTGGCGTAGATCGCCAAGCGCCTCTTCCAGTGATTGATCCGGTAGTCCATGCATCAAATCGAGGTTAAAGCTACGCAGCCCCAGCCCGCTCGCCAGCTTTGCCGCGCGTTTCGCTTCTTGCGGGCCATGAATACGCCCAAGTCGTTTCAGCTTGTCTTCGCTAAAACTCTGCACACCAATAGAGATGCGGTTCACACCAGCACGCTGATAATCGACAAAGCGATCGGCTTCTACCGTACCAGGGTTCGCTTCCATAGTAATTTCTGCATCCGCTGCCAGCGGCAAACGCGCACGCACGCCGTCCAGCAGCGTTTGCATCGCCGGGCCGGAAAGCAGGCTCGGCGTACCACCGCCAATAAAGATTGTCTTTACTTCACGGCCCTGAGCGTAAGCCACATCGTTGTCCAGATCGCAAAGCAGATGCTGAACGTAATCGTCGTGCGGCACTTCTCCTTTCAACGCGTGAGAGTTGAAATCGCAGTACGGGCATTTCTGCACGCACCACGGGATGTGAATGTAGAGACTCAGCGGCGGTAATTTAACCATTACGTAAAGCGTCCAACAGCAGTTTCAATGCCTGACCACGGTGGGAAATGGCGCTCTTTTCTTCGCGGGTCAGTTCGGCGGCGGTTTTCCCTTCGGAAGGTACGAAGAAGATTGGATCATAACCAAAGCCACCAGTGCCCGCTGGTTCACGAGTAATCACGCCCGGCCAGCTACCGTGGCACACCAGCGGAGTCGGATCTTCCGCGTGACGCAGATATACCAGCACGCAGTGGAAACGCGCCTGACGTTGGTCGTCCGGTACGTCTTTCAGTGTTTCCAGTAGTTTTTGCAGATTCTTTAGATCGGTCGCGTCTTCACCGGAATAACGCGCGGAGTAAATGCCCGGCGCGCCGCCAAGCACATCTACCGCCAGACCAGAGTCGTCGGCAATTGCCGGTAAACCGGTCACTTTTGCCGCATGGCGCGCTTTCAGAATCGCGTTTTCGATAAAGGTCAGGCCGGTTTCTTCAGCGGAATCTACGCCGAGGTCTGTTTGGGCCACGATATCAAGACCGAAGTCGCTAAGCAGCGACGCCAGCTCACGCACTTTACCGGCATTGCCGGTTGCGAGGACAACTTTTTGCATAGGATACCTAATTAATTAACGCCGCGATTTCTGGCGGGATTTGTTGCGGATTAATGATTTTAATTTGTTTGTGGCGGCCAAGTTCGCCTTTTTCAATTACCACCTGGCTTTTGGCTACCCGGAATTGCTTACCGAGAAACTTCACCAGATGGCTGTTGGCCTGGCCGTCAACCGGCGGCGCGGTAATGGCGACTTTAACTTCGTCGCCATGTAAACCGACAATAGAATCACGGCTGGCTTTCGGCTGAATATAGAGCCGTAAAACCAGACCGTCATCATTAACTGTTACGGCACTCATAACGCCATCCACAGCCCCGGCAGCAGCATGTTTCCGGTTGCCTGTAATACTTCTGCGACACCCATATTGATGACATACAGCAGCAGAACGAGGATCATCGGCGAGAAATCAATCCCACCCATTGCCGGTAGCAGGCGGCGAATCGGGCGCAGCAGCGGATCGGCCAGCTGAATCAGCACGTATTCAATCGGACTACGACCCTGGCTTACCCAGCTCATAATCGCCATCACCAGCAGGACCCAGAAAATCAGCAGGCCGATGGTTTTCAGCAGAATCAGTAAACCGGCAATCCAGATGATTGGCAGGAAGGTCACCACTTTAAACAGCACGATGGCTTTGATAAAACTGAGAATGTACGCAACCAGCAGCGAGGCGCTATCAATGGGACCCATTGCCGGAATAACGCGGCGCAGTGGCCCGATAATTGGCTGTGTTACCTTCACTACAAACTGTGAGAAGGGGTTGTAAAAATCACAATGAGCCCACTGCATCCAGATGCGTAATAACAGCACCATGGTATACAGCTCAATGACCGTTGAAAGCAGGAAAGTCAACGTATTCATGGCGTTCCTTTAATTCCTTATTTTTTAGAGTAATCACGCGCACCAAAAATTGCAGTGCCGATACGAACCATCGTGCTACCTGCCGCAATGGCGGCTTCCATATCGTCCGACATTCCCAGAGAGAGCGTGTCGATATGCGGGTAGCGCGTTTTCAGTCCGGCAAATGCTACAGCCATTTGGCGTGCAACTTCAAACTGCCTTACATATTCTGACTCAGGCGCAGGGATTGCCATCAGCCCGCGCAGACGTAAACGCGGTAGTTCAGCGACCGCCGCTGCCAGCTCGTCCAGTTCTGCCAGTTGAATCCCGGACTTACTGTTTTCATCACTAATATTAATTTGAATCAGTACGTTAAGAGGGGGAAGTTCTGCCGGGCGCTGATCGTTGAGGCGGGTAGCAATGCGCAAACGGTCGATGGTATGACACCAGTCGAAATGCTCTGCCACCAGGCGGCTTTTATTAGACTGCAACGGGCCAATAAAATGCCATTCTAATCCTGTTACGCCCAGTTCCTGAAAGTGGCGAATTTTATCTACCCCTTCCTGAACGTAGTTTTCACCAAATTGACGCTGCCCGGCATCAATGGCTTCTGCGATGGCGCTCGCAGGTTTTGTTTTACTGACTGCAAGCAGCGTAATTTCTTCTGGAGAACGGCCGCAACGCGTTGCAGCCGCTGAGATTTTGTCCCGGACCTGTGCCAGGTTATGCGCAATATCGTTCATTTTCCGAGGATCTTAGTATGAATATGGAAGAAATTGTGGCCCTTAGTGTAAAGCATAACGTCTCGGATCTACACCTGTGCAGCGCCTGGCCCGCACGATGGCGCATTCGCGGGCTAATGGAAGCTGCGCCGTTTGATGCGCCGGACGTCGAAGAGCTACTGCGGGAGTGGCTGGATGACGATCAGCGGGCAATATTGCTGGAAAATGGCCAGCTGGATTTTGCCGTGTCGCTGGCGGAAAACCAGCGGTTGCGTGGCAGTGCGTTCGCGCAACGGCAAGGTATTTCTCTGGCATTACGGTTGTTACCTTCGCACTGTCCACAGCTCGAACAGCTTGGCGCACCAACGGTATTGCCGGAATTACTCAAGAGCGAGAATGGCCTGATTCTGGTGACGGGGGCGACGGGGAGCGGCAAATCTACCACGCTGGCGGCGATGGTTGGCTATCTCAATCAACATGCCGATGCGCATATTCTGACGCTGGAAGATCCTGTTGAATATATCTATGCCAGCCAGCGATGTTTGATCCAGCTGCGGGAAATTGGTTTGCACTGTATGACGTTCGCATCGGGATTGCGGGCCGCATTGCGGGAAGATCCTGATGTGATTTTGCTCGGAGAGCTGCGTGACAGCGAGACAATCCGTCTGGCACTGACGGCGGCAGAAACCGGGCATTTGGTGCTGGCAACATTACATACGCGTGGTGCCGCGCAGGCAGTTGAGCGACTGGTGGATTCATTTCCGGCGCAGGAAAAAGATCCCGTACGTAATCAACTGGCAGGTAGTTTACGGGCCGTGTTGTCACAAAAGCTGGAAGTGGATAAACAGGAAGGACGCGTGGCGCTGTTTGAATTATTGATTAACACTCCCGCGGTGGGGAATTTGATTCGCGAAGGGAAAACCCACCAGTTACCGCATGTTATTCAAACCGGGCAGCAGGTGGGGATGATAACGTTTCAGCAGAGTTATCAGCAGCGGGTGGGGGAAGGGCGTTTGTGACGTTGCCATGCCCGATGCGCAAGTTTATAGGGCCTATAAAGGCAATAAATGTCTGATGCGACGCTAACGCGTCTTATCAGACCTTGTATTATCCCTCCAGTGCAGAGAAAATCGGCCAGTTTTCTCTGCCTGCAGTC
>OBWF01000442.1_pt1 | contig 20319 bp, 12 predicted proteins | sample 1495211 | NCBI WGS metagenome assembly OBWF01 (sample SAMEA2580051, study PRJEB22360) | human gut metagenome | reverse complement strand
CCATTTACTCCTCTAAGTCCCCCAAATTACTGGTTGCTGTTATAATACCTCCATTATCTTTTCATAATTTCGCACGATGTAATTCTGCAAAAAATCCTAATCTTAATTTTAGGTTAGAAAAATAGATAAAAGCACAATCCAATAATTTAGCCATAGACAACTAGATATTAACTCATTATAACTGATAAGCCCACTTCTATGCTTTATAATAATTTAACTGTAAATGTATAAATTCCAGTCATCTCCTGCTTTTCATCTTTCAGAACAATACGATAGATCTTCTTACCCCACACATTAGAAAGACGTGGATCATCCAATTCAATTGTTTCTAAATCGGCCTTAAACCGAACCGGATACAATAGTTCTACTTTCTGCCCCTGTACTTCAACATGTATCTTTCCGGCCGAAGGGAAAGTTACGTTTCCCCATGTCAGAAAGTTCACCCGGTTGGGTGCCACACATTCAGTCAATGTATAATCATCTGTGATTTTCAGTTTACGACTCTCAAGACTGTAAGAACGCTTCCAGCTCTTTACTTTGGCTTCTGCTGGATATGCAGCGGCTATGTCAGTGGAGAAGATGCGTTTTTTCTCATTGCAAACCGTATTGGCAGCCTTATAATTCTGACCAAATTTTTGCGGAACATCATTAATCATAGGCAAATTATGATAGTTGCTTTGCATGGTCCAAATGGTGTATCGTTCTCCACTGAAAGTCTTTCTAGTGTAAGTTCCCACTCCGGCATCAATCAACACCGGAATCGTGTTTACATACAAAGAGAAGGTTCCCGCATCGTTATGATTGTGGCTTTCATTATTAAATCCGCCTTTAGCAGCGACAAACATTCCGCTCTTGTTCTTCATATGGCAGAATTCCGTTTCGGGATACCATGTCACATCCGGTACATCATGTTTCGGAATCGCCTCCGACAGTTCATGACCGAAAAGTAAAGACTGGAGAGAGCGGAAGGCGTCATTACCCATTATCACATACGGCTTTTTGTCTTTTAATAAATAAGCAGCAAAGCCCATCATTTCGTCACTGTTTACCGCTTTACCAAAACGATATATCAACATAGCATCACCACCACCTCGTGCTGAAGCATCGGCAAAGTTGACTACCCACCCGTTACCTACATACGAACGTGATATATATTCCCCCATCCGGCGAATCATCGGTTCATGAAATAAAGAGATTTTACCTCCGGTACCATCCGAAAGAATCTGAAGATAATCATAAAGTTTGCCGGCTGCATGCCCCCAATACGAGGTTCCTTCTTCACAAGCTCCGTCCGCTTTTACATAATTGATGAATTTATCAACTGACTTCATCTAACGATATACAGCTTCAGCCAGTCTGTCCTTATCGTCTTCAAGCAATAAAAAACATTGCAATGCGTTAGAGTTGCACCAAGGATTCCAATTATTGATAATTCCTCCAGGCTTCCGGTCAAAAGCCATCCACCACATTTTATCATCATTCATATAAGGATCGAGCACACGTTCTTTTATCACTTTACGCATTTGCAAAGAGACTACAGGATTAATCTTATCAAACGGGGCACGGAAAAAATAGTGCACCCACGCCATTAACGCTCCGTAGCCACCGGATCCTAGATCAATGATATGTTCGCGAAAATCCGGGAAAGAACGTTTGCTGCTTTGACGGGACAGATGTGCCGACTGTACCCATGAAGTCATTTCACAACTCATATATGCTCCGTCTAGCAACTGGTCAATAAAGCGCCCTTTGCCTTCGGCCAGTTCGGCAAGCATTAATGTATTCAATGCCTGGCGATTGGCCATATAAGATTCTTCCATAATCTTACGGTTGCCGGCACGTTCAAACTCCAGATAAGCAGTGGCTGGGGTCAACTGCCATTTGTAGTTAAGTAACTTCTCACCCGCTTCAATGAGATATTGCTTATTGGAGCCTGTCAGGGAATCCCATGCCGCACGATCTGTATATGCAGGATAAGGCACCCACGCCTGTTTCAAAACTAACATATCTTTCAATGTAGCTTCATCAGCCATTTTCTGCAACATATTACGTTCTGTGTATGCTTTTGCCCTGAAAGACATACTTCCCAAAGCCGCAACCAAAAGAACACAACATACATATCTCATCTGAATCATAGTGTTTTTTCTTTAATAAGTATAACGAAGCGACTTGTTGACATCGCCCACATTTTTTATCGGTATCAATGTAAATCCCCATACATAATCTCTACTGGCAGGAATGGTATAACCAGGCTGCACTTTAGCCCCCCAACTGTCATAACCTGCCACTCCCTGCTGTTTCATATCAATGCACACTTCCACAAAATCACGCGGAGTAATATCATTGACATGAGTCATCCTGCGAAGCACGTTCTTTGCTTCCGCCTCATTCTTGCCGGCTACTTCTTTCGAAGAACGATTCCGCCATTGATAAGGATGAGAAGATTCTTCAGAGTCAAAATCCTCTACCGTATTCCGCAAAGCATTGAAGCCGATAGTCTTTTCCGCAAGAACCAGCAAACCTCTGCCCGCAGTGTTCGTAAAGGATACCCACCGCGTATCTGTGCGATGTCCGTTCTCCTGCGGACGGACATAATTAACATACATCTCTTCGACACTCGTCTTATACCTTCCCACCATAGAGCCGGCATTGCGATCGACATAATTTTCTACCGGACCGCGTCCAAAATACTCCACTCTATTCATTACATGCGGAATACGGAAACGCACTCCGATACGAGGCACTTCAAGAACATCTTTCTTTTTCACTTTCTTACCCGGAGTGAAAGTCGCCAGATTGGTATCTTCCAATACCTCCGTTTTTTCTGCTTCACGATCGGTCTGCGTAAACTTAACATTTACATTGACAACTCCGTCTCTATATATCCTGTAAGTTATCAGATACTGATTACCGGCAGGCAAATCATACGTAACAGACATCAGCACTGTTTCCCCTTCTTCTCTGACAGCCGTATCACTCACCTTGAAGTCACGACTCGACTCTTTCCATATCTGCAAACGCTTGGGATTACTGTTGCCATAATCATTATCATTGGGCGCGCGCCAGAAATTCGGCTGCACACCGAAAGCTTTATCAAAAAACTCGGTTCCGTTCACCTTATAGGATGTTACCATACCGGTGGCCTTGTCCAGTTCAAAATAAACGTTCGATGAAGATACCACAACCTTACCATTTTCCGCTTTCCATCCCAACGCTTTTCCGGATGCCTCATAAGAATCTTTTTCCGTCTCCAACGGCAAACGGAATTGTTCTTGAGCAATCTCATGTCCAATCGGGATTAGCGGTTCAGCCTGTCTGGTCACCACACTAAAATGTACAAAGTATTCGACTCCGGGCTTACCTACCGTCACTGTAACCGGGATAACAAATTCGGCCGTCGCTTGCGGACTCACATCCAAAGCAACTTTACCTCTTTTCGCTACGCTGCCGTTAGCCCGCAATTCATAGTTGACATCGTACTTTCTCAGATTCGTGAAATAAAAACGATTGACAACTTTATATCTACCGGTTTTCAAATCGACTGCTTCAAAAGCCACATTCTGATGTGCATATTTCACTTCCGCCAATGCCGGATGAGGTTTGCGGTCGGGACCGACCAGGCCATTGCAACAAAAATTCCCGTCACTCGGCATATCGACTCCATAATCACCGCCATAAGCCCAATATTCATTCCCGTCTTTATCCTTTTCCAGTATACCTTGGTCTACCCAATCCCAGATATATCCACCCTGAAGATTAGGATATTTATAAATCTCTTTCCACTGATCCCATAAGTTTCCACTGGAATTCCCCATGGCATGAGAATACTCCGAAGGAACGACAGGACGATCAGAACCGGTCTCACCTATATATCTCAGCCACTCGGCGCTGGGATATTGAGGCACATACATATCCGAATTCCATTCCCACTGCGCACGCTCATAATTGACAGGACGATCCATCAGTTTCTTATCCTTGTCTTTAATCCATAAATAGGTCTGGTAAAAGTTATAACCGTTGCCCGCCTCATTTCCCAACGACCAGAATGTCAGAGAGGGATAATTCTTATTACGCTCGTACATATTTATCGTACGATACAAATGCGGTTTCAACCATTCGGGATTATTCCCCAGGCTTCCGCCCTTACGCAAATCATAATACATTCCATGAGATTCAATATTCGCTTCATCATATACATATAGCCCGTATTCGTCACAAAGTTCATAGAAGCGACGATCCTGAGGATAATGGCAAAGACGCACGGTATTGATATTGTTCTGTTTCATCAGTTCAAAATCCTTCCGCATTAATTCCTCCGTCAAATAATGACCGGTCTTTTCATTGTGTTCATGGATATTCACCCCTTTCAGTTTCAACGGTTGCCCGTTAATAAAAAGCAAGACATACGGTTTTCCGTTTTTAGCAAACTGCTTGCTTTCTTTAATCTCAATACGACGGAAACCGACATTGAAAGGAACAATTTCCGTCACTTTTTCCCCTTCTTTCAGGGTTATCAATAATTTATAAAGGTTCGGCATTTCAGAAGTCCACGTTTTCACGGCAAGCAAATTCTTTTCAAAAGAGACTGTATGCTGCCCATAGCCATCCACCGGTATTTTTTTCACGGCACTTGCAACTTGTTTACCGGCAGTATCCAAGAGTTCGTAAGATACTGATACTTCCTTGCAGGCAGACGCATTGTTCCGCACATCGACAGCCAATTCAAACAATCCATTTTCGTACGTATCGTCCAGCGTAGAAATGACTCTGAAATCTTTGATCGCGGTCTTTGGCTGCGCATACAAAAAGACATCACGCTCTATGCCGCTCAAACGCCAAAAATCCTGACATTCCAGATAAGACCCCGTACTCCAGCGAAGTATTTTCAACACTAGTGTATTCGTTCCCTCATGCACATACTTATTAATCAGAAATTCCGCCGGGTTCTTCGAGTCTTCATTATATCCCACTTCTCTCCCGTTGATATATACATAAACTCCTGATTTGGCTCCAGCAATATGCAAATAAATGTCGCGTGACAACCAATCTTTCAACACTTCAAACTCCCGCCGGTAAATGCCTGTTGGTATATCCGCAGGTAATTGCGGGGGTTGCGGGTTGCTTGCCTTGAACTCATAACCATGATTGGTATAGATAGGTATCCCATAACCTTGAACTTCCCAGTTTCCCGGAACTTGTATTTCACTCCATCCTTTTGTGTCTGCTTTCACATCTACCACATCGGTCGGCAGTTTACGATGAGAATCGGAATAATAAAACTGCCAGACGCCGTTCAGCAACTTATAAAATCTGCTCTTTTCATACTCACCCGTCAATGCGTCTTCACGAGTATCGTAAGTCATGAACGCTGTTCGGGGCTCTTCCCTGTTCACTGATACAGTCTGTATATCCTGCCAATAAGGAATTCCGGTTTCCTGTTCATGGGTTATACTTGTAATAACATCAGACTTTTCTACCTGTTGCCCCAATAAAACAACAGGTAAAAAAGAACATGCTATTCCAGAAAATACCTTTCCTAAAATTTTCATAGTATTGATTTCTACAGTTTACTGTTATATCTCAATAAAGCTTCCAAATAATAATAATCCGCATATACCAAAGGAACGTCAATTTCTTGACCATGAGGAATGCTTCCCACACTATGCTTCAATATGAAATTACAGTTTGTACCTTTCTCTGCCAAATAAGCCGGTGATGACAAAGTCTGCAAAATACGTTCCGCAGCTTGTGCATATTTCTCTCCTCCTTCAATATAATCCGAAAGTTCTAAAAATGCAGAAGCTGCAATCGCCGCCGCTGAAGCGTCACGTGGCACTTCTTTAAACATTTGTGGAACATAATTCCAATCAGGAACATATCCTTCCTGCCCTGCATTGAAGTCCCAGTATGGTACTCCGTCTTCGGGCAGATTAGGATGATTCAGCCAGAAATCGGCAGTACGAACTGCCATATCCAGAAAATCCTGTCTTTTAGTCTCACGATAAGCCATCGTATAGCCATAGATGGCCCATGCCTGCCCACGCGCCCAAGCCGAATTGTCCGAGAATCCCTGGCAAGTAGCCCTATGAAGCACTTCTCCTGTCTCTTCATCATAGTTTACCACATGATAATTACTATAATCTTCACGGAACTGATTCTTTATCGTTGTCTCAGCATGCTTGTTGGCCACATTGGCAAAACAAGAGTCGCCTGTCACCTTCGTCGCAAAATACAGAAGTTCCAGGTTCATCATATTGTCGATGATTACAGGATAGAACCATTCATCTTTACCATTCCAGGCTTTCCTGTAATTCCACGACTTTATAGCACTTGTTTTTTCATCGAAACGCGTACACAGTGAACGGGCAGATTCTACCAGAATTTCTTTATAAGCCTCATTGCCTGTCAGACGATAGGCATTCCCGAAACTACAATACATAAGAAAACCGATGTCATGATGATTGGTCAACTTTTTCAAAGGCTCAAGCGCCTCAGTCCACTTGATTGCTGCCCGCTTCCAGTCTTCCGACTTATTGTACTCATATACATACCACAAGCAACCCGGATAAAACCCTTCTGTCCAATCATTCTTTTTTGTTGTCTTCAACGTTCCTTGCTTGTTGATCGTACGGGGGTATTCCACCGGTTCGGGAATGTTTTGCAATTGAGCGGACAATTGCTGTTCTGCCCGCTCAAAACCATTCTTTACCATAATTGCCGTCTCTTTTTCCTTTACACACGAGCAAAGCATCAGCAAACTTGCATAAAATATTACTTTCACCTTCATCCTAATAATCTTTTCACCTAAAAATTTATTACTTAGTATCAAATGTCCATATGCGTATATAATCCACATAAGCATTGGTCAGATGCGAATCGACAGAAGCACTCTTGAAATCTCCCTCATTAGCCCATGAAGCTCCTGTGGAAAGCTGCACATATTCCTTGGTTCTCGAAATCCATTTTTCTTCACCACCCTCTTTACTGAATTCAGCCTTCAACTCTCCGTCATAATAGATTTTGATCTGATTCTCATCCCACAACATTCCCCAGACATGGAAACTACCATGCAGACCTGCCGCCGGATAGCGCTTTGAATTTTCCTGATGATCATTGCCATATCCATCAATATGAATAGTCGATGCGGTCTTATCCTCTACAAAAGCCGACTCGAAAACGTCTATTTCGGCGCCGTCATTACCTGTTCCGTCTACCAAATTCACATCAGGAGACTGAAACCAGAAGGCCGTATGTACCGCCCTATTTGTATCGGCTACCTTAACACGTACCTCAGCATACCCGTAATTCATAAAATATTTATCCCGGGTATTTACCGAACTACAATACATTACATCAGTTCCTATCTTTTTTGCTTCCAAGACAAGCATACCACCGTCTTCATTCTGAACTTCCCTTACATTTTCCGGTTTGTGAAACCATTCCTTGATACCTAAAGCAGGGCGTGGAGTACGAGTTTTCGTATCATTATTTATAGTCCATTTATTAAAATCGACGGGAATCATTAAACTCGTCGCTAAATTCCAATTTCCACCGTATATCGCTTACTTCTGCATTAGAATTTTCAGGAAGCGCATTGGACGGAGTTTCCGCATCTATTTTAGAAACAGGCTTTACATAGTCACCTTTTTCATCACCACAGGAAGCAAGAAATCCAACTCCTGCTACCAGACATATTTTAAACAGATTCTTCATCATTCTTCTTTTTAAGTTTTACTTTTTAATAGAAGGCCACTTTCTTACAAAGAAGATGTAGCGACCTACTATCACTTAAACCAGTAAATATACCATCATTCCCAACCTGGATTTTGAACCAACTTCTTATTTTTGAAGAGCTCAGTATTAGCTATCGGATAAAAATACATCTTATCTTCAACCACATTCGTATTTATCCGGCTCTTCTCATAATTCATTTCCGCTCCGACTTTCGTCACCTTCACACCGTAAATGTTTTCCGTCTCGTCAAGCTCTTTCCAACGGCGAACATCCCAAAAGCGATGCCCCTCAAAAGCGAGTTCCACTCTGCGCTCATTCTTCAGCCGCTTCAAGAACTCGTCAGGAGACAAGGTGGCGGGAAGAGCGGGCATCTTTACTCCTTCTCTGTTGCGCACACGATTTACGGCCTGTAAAGCTGTCATTCCACATTTCTCTGTTGTATATTCCAAGCCGTTTTCGCCATAAGCATTGACCATAGCTTCAGCATAATTCAGCAACACTTCCGCATATCTAAACAAGACCCAATTGTGATGAGCATTCGCTGTAGGAGCACCCGGTTCAAAGCTAATAGACTTATTCACATATTTGCAAAGATAATAACCAGTAGAGGTGGCATTAGGGAGCGGAAGTCCATTTACTCCTCCTTCCCATATCTCTACGTTTTTATCAGCCGGCCATTTCATGTTATTGTGAACAATCGTCATGTAAAAACGAGGATCTCTTTTTTCATAAGGATTCTTTCTCATGTTCTCGTCGTTCCAGTCAAAAGGAACACCGGTCTTCATTTCAAAGGCGCTTGCCAAGTTTTCTGTCGGGCAAGTGGACGTCTTTCCTCCCTTTACTCCCATAGGAAAATTTGCAGCCTCAAAAGAGTTATTGCTTCCAGTAGGACGCGCAAGGATTACCTCTTTGCTCTTATTATTTTCCGGACCAAATAGATTGGAGAAACTCTTATCCAATCCATATCCCAAAGCGGTCTGGTCACCGATTATTTCATAAGCCGCTTCTGCCGCTGCAATCCATTTGTCCTTATCACCATTCGGATTAAATAAACGACTTGCCGCATACAAAGCCGCACGGGCTTTCAAAGCTAAAGCCGCTCCTTTGGTAATACGTCCAGTCTCTTTTTCTTTATATCCCGCATAGGTAGCCGGCAACACTTTGGCAGCTTCCGTACATTCGGATATAATAAATTTAAAAATCACATCAGATGATGCTTGCTCGACATTGTTTGCTTCCTGCAAAGTCAAGACCTTTTCTATCAACGGAACATTCTGATAACGCTTTACTAACTCAAAATAGAAGAAAGCGCGTAAGAAACGAACTTCGTATTCAAAATTCGCATACTCTTTCATCCAATTTTCATAATCATCGCCATACTGCCAATCTTCAAATTTCAAATTGGTCAAATTTTCCAGAAAGAAGTTTGCATCATGTATACCATTATAATAATGAGCATACTTATCATCCACTGTGTAGTTAGCCGACCATGTCCCGTTGACAAAACGCTGAATATCTGAGCTTTCATACACATGAATTGCATCGTCCGTAGCTGCATCCTGCATGGCTCCGTCAAGATTACAAAAATTACTCGGCAAATAACTGTAAACATTCGTCACAAATTGCTTTACTCGTGCATAACTTTCTTCAATTTGCTCCAAAGAATAGTTGTCCGATTCGTCACAATCCATGAAATCACAAGCCGTAAACAGACTTAATGACAAGAGTAATGTTAGATATTTATTTATTAATTTCATATGATCATTTTTTAAAAAGACAAATTAAACCCGAATGTATATTGAGTCATGGTAGGATGGACAGCACCCACTGCCTCCGGATCTTGGATATCAATGCCATCAATGCAGAAAAGATCGTGTGCACGCATAAAGACTTTCGCCCCACCTAAGAATTTGGTTTTCTTCATCAAATTAGACGGAAGTTTATAATACAGTTCCAATGTTCTCAACTTCAGATAAGAAGCGTCGGCCACCCACAACGAGTTATTGTTATAGTTATTGGGAGAACCCGAATAGCTCAACCGGGGAAGTGTTCCTGAAGGATTTGTCTCACTCCAACGATTCTTATAATAGTAATCTGATATGGTATTATTACCGACTATCGGACGATATACACTACGAGTATCCAGTATCTCACTATAATTGCCGACTCCCTGGAACAAAGCATAAACACCTATGCCTTTGTATTCAGCGCCCAAGTCAAGCGAATAATAGATTTCCGGACAAACAGAATTATATCCCAACGCTACCTGATCGTATGTATCAATTCTTTTATCTCCATTCTGATCCTTGAACATCAAGTCACCCGGACGTACATCCCCTAGATATTGTTTCACTTCACGATTATCAATTTCTTCCTGAGACTGATAGATACCTGTTACCTCATAACCAAAAATCTGTCCCAAAGAACCTCCGGTGCGTTTCTGATAATCATGCGGACGATATTCTTCATTCTGATTAATAATCTTATTGCGTACAAATGAGAATTGGCCTCCCAAATGATAAGAGAAATCCGAGATTTTATCATCCCAACCAAGATAAGCTTCAATGCCTCTGTTATCTACCACGCCATTATTCAACTTTGGAACAGAAACTCCAAATACCGAAGATATCGCATTTCCGCCTTCCACCAAAATATCCGTACGATGGTCATAAAAAGCATCCAATGACAACGAAAGTTTGTTCCATGCTTTGAAATCAATCCCCACATTCAGTTTATGAGACTTTTCGTAAGTGAAACCATCTATAGCCAACTGATTAAGTTTCATGCCCGACATTGAAGCTGGAGAATCCTTGAAGTAATATGAATTTCCACCACCGTAAATGTCTCGGAACAAATTGACACCATAATCGGCACGTCCCGATATACCATAAGAAGCTCTCAGTTTCAAGAAATTCAACCAATCTTGTTTCATGAAATCTTCTTCCGACAATATCCAGCCGGCACCTATAGCAGGAAATATACCCCAACGTTTATCCGGGTCAAGAATGCTGGAAGCAGAACCGGAGAGAGAGAAATCTACCAAGTAACGATTATTATACGTGTAATGAACCTGTCCGATTATATCCATAAAAGCACGCCCGGTATTCCTTCCTTTCGACTTCGTTTTATCCATGGCATATATGAAAGTGGCGTTCAGAGCATGCTTTCCAAAATTCTTCATGTAATTAGCATAAGCCTCTAAATTAAAATGCGTTAATACAGAACCGACACTCTTCGAGAAAGCAAGTGTACCTTCTTTACGAAGTTCTTTGAATGTTTTTGCTCCCGTTGTCATGTCGAGTGAAGCCGAACCGTAAGCGTAATTCTTCGTATTGCTGTCCCAATAAGAGGCCGAATTATCCAAAGCTACTTTAAAACCGGCTGATAATCCGGGCAACAAAAAAGAGAAGTCCTGTTTCAAATGTATATCGGCAAATAATGCACGAGTTTGCGAACGTGCATATCCTTTGGCTGAAATGGCAGCTATCGGATTGTTTCCATATACGGTAGTACCTCCCCAAATTCCTTTTTCTGTCTTTATCGGAAAAGCACCAGAAGGTGTCTGATATAGCATATCAAACAAGTCATCAGATGTCGTTCCCGGACGATTGTGCTCGGTAAAGTTTCCGAGCAAATTCAATTGCACAGTAGTAGTAGGTGAAACTTCGATATCCAAGTTGGTACGAATATTCAGCCGGGAATACTTAAGTTGTGTTGAGTATCCGTCATTATCTCCCGTCGGTTGCAAGATACCACGATTATCCAAAAAGTTCAACATCGTATAGTAACGGACAAATTTACCGCCTCCCCTAGCGGAGAAAGAAATATTATCACCGTAGCTGGCACCTCGCAAAGCCTCATCCATCCAGTCTACATTGGGATAGAACAGCGGATAAGTCTGATTCTTGAATGCGTCAAGCTCTGCAGCAGAATAGCGTGGAAGCGAACCATCGTTTACCAAGGCTTCGTTGAGTGCCAACGCATATGTATAACCATCTGCAAAATCCGGCAAACGATTCGGCGTAGCGACATTAAAATCATATGAGAAATCAATCTGAGGAGCTGTCATGGAACCACGTTTGGTCTTCACGAGAATCACCCCGTTGGCTCCACGAATACCATATATACTTGTAGCCACAGCATCCTTTAACACACTGACCGACTCTATTTCTTCTGATGACAATTCCTTGATAGAACGCTCGAAACCATCTACCAACACCAACGGATTTTTAGAGTTCGTAGTACCCAGTCCCCGTATATACATGGTAGGACCGTCCTCCCACGCTGCACCGGAGTTTTGCAACACTTGTAAGCCAGACAATGTTCCGAACAATTGATTGCCGGGATTAATACTTCTTTTATGAGAAAGCGTTCCGCTGCCAACCACAGAAACAGCACCGGTCACTTCTTTCATATCGTGAACGATATTCCGTCCGAAATCCACAGCCATATTATCTCTGTGAGCTGTCAATGTATCTGTTTGCGCCATTACACTCGCAGAACAGAACATACCGACCAATATTATATTAAGTTTTTTACTCATATTATTCTTCATCTATGTTTTTCATAAATTTTATTCCCAACCCGGATTTTGTACCAAGCCATACCCTTTATTTACTTCGTTTTGAGGGAAAGCGCTCAAATACCATTTACGTGAATAGTTTCCGGGTTCCCACCAATAACGGCTACCTTCGGTTCCCAACAGAGGGAACTCTTCACATATATAAGACTGATCATTCTTATTTTTATAAACATGCAATCCATGCAGAGGTGTAGAGAATTTCTCATCCATTCTCCAACGAATCAGGTCAAAATAACGAACCTCTTCAAAACCGAATTCACAAACACGTTCACGAAGTACAGCAGCTCTAAATTGTTCTCGGTTCAACCCCCTTTTCAACTCTTTCATTCCTACGCGTTCACGCACTTTATTCACGTAAAAGTAAGCCAAGTCATTAGGAGCTTTATGGTATTCATTCAAAGCTTCAGCGTAACTAAGATAGAGTTCGGCAATACGCAAATGCGGCCATTGAATCACATGATTGTTATATTCACCTGCACGGTCCAGCCCCCATTTGCGACAAGAAATACCAGTTAACAAACTTTTAACAGTTACCTGGCCGACTCCCCAATCTCTACCTTTCGGATAATTAGTCTTATCGGCCGGATTTTCATCAGTAACTCCAGCTGTTCTACCTTGGAATATATCTCCATCCAAAATAAATGTTTCGCTTAAACGCGGATCTCTATTGATAAAAGGATTCCGGCGATGTTCTTCATTGTTCCAATCAAAATCGTCCCCATCTGCTGTTTGAAACATATCAAAATATTCCTTTGTCGGATTATAGGCTCCCCAGCGGATTGCTTGATTCGGTAATGGATTATTATTAGCCTTATATATATTCCGGTGAACGGGAATCAAAGTTTCAGTAGTTCCACGATCAAAATAAGCGGCACGAAATGCATAACGATATTCACTTGGAGTAACATCTTCCTTCTCTACCAATTTATAAAATTGATTTTCGTCCAAAGCTCTAAAGAAATCTTCACAAGCTTTAACCGCATCCCCCCAACGTTCATGCTGATAATCACCATACCATGTCATTTTTTTATCCGAAGCTTCACCCGGATAATAAGGTTCTTCATTATTGAACAAAGGACTTGCCACAAAAAGCAGAAGTCTGGCTTTCAATCCCATGGCCCCAGCTTTAGTAATTCGTCCGTCCCAGTTGGCTAAATCGGAAGGAGAAATGTTCCATGGGAAATGCGGACAATCAATGGCTTCTTGCAAAATACGAAGAATAAACTTTACAGTTTCATCCAAAGTAGCTCTAGCTGGAAAATCTGCATCATCAGGTGCAATAACTTTATCCACAATAGGTAAAGCACCATAATGGCGCAACATATGAATATAATAAATCGCTACAATCGTCTTAGCTTCCGCTTTCAGACGTTCTTTTTCCTCCTGATCCATATCAGGAACGCGATCGATATTCTCTACAACAAGCCAAGCGTGACGAATGGCTGCCCACATGTGAGTCTCACTATCATTAAAACGAAGTTTAGTAGCACTAGTTTTCAAAACACGCGGAGCATTTTCTTTGCTCGCATTGTAATCACCTGTATAATACACAGTATTCGCCCCGGAATAATAAATACTAGACTGACATAAATCTGTTAAAGCTTCGATATTAGACAAATACATTGTTGTCCAATATCCGGTTGTTTCCAGTCCGTAAGGAAGATACTGATAAGTATACCATAATACTCTGCGTGCATATTCAGCAGTAGAAAAAACCGTATCAATCGTCACATCCGTACTGGGCGGCTTTTGCAGGAATTTATCTCCAAATGCTAAATCTTCACAAGAGATCATCGTTATCAATCCCAACATTACTATTATGACATGGAAGTGTCTCTTTATCTGTTTCATAATCTTTTTCTTTTATTAAAATCCTACCTTCAAACCGAAATTCACCACTTTTATCAAAGGATAAGCTTGACCGTCTGGATTACTTTCCGGGTCACAGAATCCCATATCATCAAATGTAAGCAAGTTATATCCAGATACCGAAAGCCTTAACGTTCCCAAATGCATTTTCTTTACAATTTGTTTAGGAAAAGAATACCCAAGTTCTATATTTTTCAGACGAACGTAAGAAGCATCACGCAACCATAAATCGGAATCTTTATAGTTGTTAGCTTTACTAGCTCCGAAAGAAATAGCAGGAGCAGTGGAAGAGTTGCCTTTCTCCGGTGTCCAGGCATCTTTTATCATATAGCTCAATAAAGCACGATTGTTTGTCGTATCAAACGGAACACGATAAAAACTACTTACCAGACGGGAGGTCTTGAACGCTCCTGACCATACCATACTGAAATCAAGGCCATTCCACGAAAATCCCAATGACATATTACCTGTCAGTAACGGATATTTAGGATATCCAATAGCAGCTACATCTTTATCATCTATCTTGTAATCACCATTCAAATCCCTATACTTCACATCACCTGCCTTAGGTGAAAAATTATGGTCGGGAATCCCCCCTTCCATACCTTTATTTATCGCATATTTTTCTACATCTTCTTGAGAGAAAAAGCCGTCAGTAACGTATCCGAACTGTTGTCCTACAGGACGTCCGGTCTGTTCCATCCACTCATAAGGTTGAGGAATTTCATCTTGGAAGATTATCTTATTTTTAGCATACGACCAACTCGTACCTACATAATAACTTACATTCTGAATTTTATCCTCCCATCGGGCGGTAACTTCAAAACCTTTATTATCCACCTTACCCATGTTCACTGTAGGCAACTTCACTGCCAGATAACCCGGATCCAACTTACGAGTAAGCAATATGTCCTTACGATGTTCAACGAAATAGTCAAAAGAGGTTTTCAAATGACCATCAAAGAAATGCATATCGACACCATAGTTCTGTTTGGAAGCTGTTTCCCAAGTTACATTCGGATTACCGATTTTAGACTCGATAGCCCCGGGTAACTTATAATCATTGGATGAACCGAATCCATAATTACCCGAACTGATAATATAAGAATCAGGCAAATAAAGGAAACGTGAACCATCGGATACCCTGTCATTACCTACAATACCATAAGAAGCACGCACTTTCATATAGCTAAGATAAGGCTTCAAAGAAGACATGAATCTTTCTTCGGACAAAATCCAACCAGCAGAACCCGCAGGAAAAAAGCCGAAACGTTTTCCTTCAGCAAAATTTTCGGATCCATTGTAACCGACACTGAAATCCACCATATAGCGAGTCTTATAGTCATAAGTGGCACGTCCCACAAGTCCAACGTAACTACGGGGAATCCCGGGGAACTTATCAGAATAATAATATTTCATCGACTGATTATACATAGCCAAAGCTGACACATTGTGATGTCCAAACTTACGAGAATAATTAAGTGCAGCCTCTAAATACCAATCACGAGACTGACCTGTACTCTCATTGTATGATAATGTAGTCGTTTCTTGAGTCTTTTTCAATAAAATTTCATCATTTTCACCCAAAAAAGCTTCATATCTTGCCGCACGTCCTTCACGCTTTTTTGTAATGGAAACCCCACTATTATACGCCCCTTTGATATGTACTTTCAACCCCTTAGTTATCATATCCAGTTTTTGCTGCAAAGAAAAATCGAAATTAATCACATTATTGGCAATTGTATTATAACCTTTTCCGTAATATGAATTAAGAGCATCGTATATTTTCCCAAAACCTCCATATAAAGTTTCATTAAGAGTGACCCATTTTCCATCCACAATACCCGGACCGGCAAAAGGAGGAGTCCAATATACGTCTCTAAAAAGATATGCTACTGTTTTACTAGTACCATTATCATAATTGGGTTCTCGCTTATCTGTCAATCGTCCGCCCAGATTAATCTTCATAGATGTTGTTTTCGTTACATCTACATCCATGTTGACACGATAATTGTATCGATTGTATTTGAACCCGGAATCATAATCGCCCGTATCAAACATATTGAATAGCCCATCTTGTGTATAGATACCCAACGATGCAAAGTATTTAACACGCTTGGAGCCACCGGATATATTGAAATTATGTTGTGTCTGCCATGCCGAATTCTTTATCAACATATCCGTCCAATCTGTATCGGAATACATTATCGGATTGCTATGTGTGCGAAAAGCTTCTAGCATTTCGGGAGTAAAGGTCAAATTTTCCTCCAAAACTCCATCACGTAACTGCGCATTATTAAAGGCGTTTGCATAATCATAGCTATTAGCAAAATCAGGAATACGAGTCGGTAGCTGTAAAGCTGCACTAGTAGAAAAAGAAACCTTTGCTTTTCCTTCACTTCCACGCTTGGTAGTCACCAATATCACGCCATTTGCACCACGCACACCAAACACGGCTGTAGCCGAAGCATCTTTCAATACAGTAATGTCTTCTACTTCATTAGGGTCCAACTGAGAGAAAGAACGCTCAACACCATCTACCAGACATAAAGGGGAAGAGAGATTGGTAGACAAAGAGCCGACACCACGTACGTATATCGTCGCATCGTCCGCTCCTGGTTGTCCACTAGACTGCACACTAGATAAACCAGGCACTTTTCCGCTAAGAGCATTCGCGATACTCCCAACCGGAGATTTCATAATTTCATCCGATTTCACCGATGAAAGAGCACCTGTAATAGTCACCTTTTTAGCACTACCATAGGCAATGACCTGTACCTCTTCCAAGGCGGTCACATTTTCACTCAACTTCACGTTTAACTGAGGTTCGCCCTTATAAACAAGCTCCTTATCTTCATAGCCAATAAAGGAAATCACAAGAGTAGCACCTACCGGTACAGTCAGTTTGAAATTCCCGTCCAAATCAGTCACTACGCCGTTTGTGGTTCCTTTCACTGAGACTGTTGCACCTATCACGGGGCCCATATCGTCTGATACGACACCGGTCACAACTTTTTTGTTAACTTGTTGTGCAACCAAGGCTGACCGAAAATGACTATCATTTCCCAAGACCCTGCCCGAATACACAACTAACAAAGTTAACGCTAATAACCAAACTTTGTTTCTCATAAATAAACAGATTTTTGATTAAATAAACAATTAATACTTTTTCAGAAAACATTGCAAATGTAGAAAACATAAAAAAGCAAAGCCTACCTACCGAATATCCGACAGGTGCACAAATTGTATTCAGAAACAATATATGCCACAAATCGGACAGTTTTACTACCTATTTTCAGGTTTAACCAGAAAATCAACGCGCATCGGAGCAAAGCTATCAATAAGTACACTGCCTCCAAACATACACAACCGTGCATAACATCCGGTTCTATATAAATACCATCTCCGCCAGCCACTATCTGCTTCTCATCTCCTACGGTAAACTCAAATTTTCCACTTACCACATAGGTTAGCTGCGTATGATAATGAGTATGAGGAGTACCTATCGCTCCCTTCTCAAATTTAACCTTCACCAGCATCGCCTGCCCGTCATAACCCATAATCTGCCGAGTAACGCCATCGCCTGCCGATTCCCACACTTTCTCTTTCTCATAAACAAAAGTCGCACTTCTTGTTTTCTTAACCGGTTGTCCTGTTATTGATTGCATAGCATACAACATTGGAATTACAGATAAAATCGTAAACACTAAAAAAATCTTCTTTTTCATTATTCTATTAAATCTTTTTTGCAAAAAAAGCGTTTAGCAAACAATAAAAGGAGGCAATATTATCCGAACGGCAGCACATTTCATCCTTTCAGACAAAGAGTGCCACAAATCAGACAATAAATCACCTCCACTAAAACTACTGCATACAAAAAACATAGTCTGGACATGACCATAAGATAAAAGCCAAAAGAAGAAATCGATATGAACAAAAGTAGAATCTACATTCTAAAGTCCGGGACCTTTTCTATAAGTCAAAGGAGATACTCCATAAAACGCTTTGAAACAACGACTGAAATAACGTGGAGAAGTAAAGCCCAAACTATAAGAAATCTCCGAAATATTATACTGAGGCTCTTCTTGTAACATCCGTAATGCTTCTTCTAATTTCAATTTTAACGCAAATTCATTAGGTGTCAGCCCTGTCACCTCCTTTATACGGGCAAACATTTTACTACGTCCCATACCCAATTCCGAAGCCAACATATTCATATCAAAATCAGGATTATCAAAATTTCTTTTAATTATATCCGTAGCTGCATCCAAAATTTTCTGATCAAGCACATTCACCCCCCTGGTTTCTTGTGACAAAACTTTTTCTTTCCGAATTACCTTATCCAATAAAGTACGCCTACTTTTTAACAAATTACTACAACAAGCCAATAATAGTTTAACGTTAAATGGCTTCGTTATATAAGCATCCGCCCCAAACATATATCCCTCTATAGTATGTTCATCAGACGTCTGGGCTGTCAACAGCACAACCGGAACGTACGCCAATTCTAAACAATTCTTTATTTTATAACACATCTCTTTGCCGGACATTACAGGCATCATTACATCACTCACTACTATATCCGGATGAATATTCAAAGCCTGTTCATATCCTGCCTGTCCGTTATCTGCTTTATAAACAATATAAACGGATGAAAAAATAGACACCAAAAGTTCCATCACCTCTTCACTGTCTTCCACCAGCAAAATTACTGGTTTTCCTTTTGATTCAGCTTCGCTTTCCTTTTTCACAATATCACTACTCACGAGATCCGTCTGCTTTTCCTGTAATAATAGATTTTCAACTTTAAGCACATCTGTCCAATCAGATGAAGAAAGAATATTCCGTCTATGCTCCAACTCTTCCTTGGTAAAATGCGAATTTCCCGTAAGTAACTCTATTTTGAAACAACTTCCTTCATTCCACACACTTTCAACTTTTATCGCCCCTTTATGTGCCTCTACCATAGCCTTTGTGAACGCCAAGCCAATCCCACTACCCTGAACTGCATCAGGTAGCACTTCGTCTCCTCTGTAAAAGCGTTCAAATATCTTCGACAAAGCCTCGTTCGGAATTCCACAACCGGTATCGGCCACAGCAATCTCAACTATCTGACGTACCCTCTTGAGAGTTATTTTTATATTTCCACCTTCGGGAGTATATTTAAAAGCATTTGACAAAAGATTAAACAAGACCTTTTGCATTTGTAGTGGATCAAACCACAAATCAATCTTTTCTTCCGTAGAGTCAAATGTAAAAGATATGTCTTTCCTACGTGCTAATTCTGCAAAAGATCTATATATATCTTTTACAAAAGGAACCACATCCACACATTCTACTTTCAACTTCATGAATCCCTGTTCCTGTTTCCTAAAATCAAGAAGTTCCGTTATCAATATTCGCAAATTCATCGCATTTCTATATATAGTCTGTAAACGTTTAGTCACAGCAGGAGATATTTTATCCATTTGCAACATCATCTCTATTTGTCCGATAATCAAAGTTAAAGGAGTGCGGAATTCATGTGATACATTAGTAAAAAAACGAAACTTCATCTTATTTATTTCCTCTATCCGCATTTTCTCATCTTTTTCTTTTACCAACAACAAGGCCAAAGCCCTGCGCTTAGCTATTACTCGCCAAGTACCATACATTATAATCGACACAATAATAAAATAAAAGATAAAAGCTCCCCATGTTGCAAACCACGGCCGATGTATCTTAATAGTAAGCGCAATTTCATTATATTCTTCCCCCTGCATTTTATTTTTCAACTCACGTACTTTCAAGACATAATTACCAGAAGGCAAATTTGTATATTTTAAACGTAACTGTTCGGTAGACTTCCAATCGCCATCAAATCCTTCTAATTTATAAAAAAAACTCACATTTCTTTCATGCTCCACATAGTTGGAACTAGAAAAAAGAATCGCCAAGTTATTTTGTTTATAAGACAAATCAAGCTTGCCCGTAAAAGGCAACGCTTCCTTCAACACTTCGGAATCATCTCCGGGTTCAATTCTGACATCATTTATCAGCAACTCGGAAAAATAAAGCCTGGGCACAATATCATTCTCCACATATAAATCTTCCTCCCTGAAAGAAATCATTCCATCTACCCCTCCTACATAAAT
>OBWF01000427.1_pt1 | contig 20888 bp, 18 predicted proteins | sample 1495211 | NCBI WGS metagenome assembly OBWF01 (sample SAMEA2580051, study PRJEB22360) | human gut metagenome | reverse complement strand
TGATTTGTAGTAAATCGGACGCCAGTCTTTTTTTTAAACCAAACGTGGGTTTTCACTGTTATCTTTCTATATAAATGATATATAAAGAAAGAGCTTATGTTAGTAGTCGATTTAGGAAAATGGATGAACAAAATCCTGATAGATTGGGGGATAGATGCGAAGGTTGCCGATCGTTTTGATGAAACAATTATTGCTATACTGATGATAGCCATTGCTGTAGGGGTGGACTATCTTTGTCAGGCAATTCTGGTGGGAGGAATGAGGCAGTATACCCGCAGGAAACCGCATCTTTGGAATACATTGCTGATGAAACGTAAAGTGTTTCATAATCTGATTCATACGATTCCCGCCATCCTTGTCTATGCCCTGTTGCCGATGGCTTTCATGCGTGGCAAGGAACTGCTGGTTATTTCGCAGAAGGCTTGTGCCATTTATATCATCTTTTCTTTGCTGCTGGCTATCAATGGGATTCTGCTGATGATCATGGATATTTACGATGGAAAGGAGACAATGAAGAACCGACCGATGAAAGGATTCATTCAAGTACTTCAGGTACTTTTGTTTTTTATCGGGGGGATTGTGATTATCTCTATCCTTGTAAATAAATCGCCTGCCAGTCTGTTTGCGGGACTGGGTGCTTCGGCAGCCATCCTGATGCTGGTATTCAAGGATTCCATTTTGGGATTTGTGGCAGGTATTCAGCTTTCTGCCAATGATATGGTGCGTCCGGGAGACTGGATCACGCTTCCTTCCGGTGCCGCGAATGGTACGGTGCAGGAGATTACGCTTAACACGGTCAAGATTCAGAACTTTGATAATACGATTTCTACGGTTCCGCCTTATACGCTGGTCAGCAGTCCTTTTCAGAACTGGCGTGGCATGAAGGATTCCGGTGGGCGGCGGGTGATGAAGAATATTACACTGGACCTGACGACACTCCAGTTTTGTACGCCGGAGATGCTCGACCGTTATCGGAAAGAGATTCCACTCATGGCGGATTATCAGCCGGAGGAAGGAGTGGTGCCCACCAATTCACAGGTTTACCGGGTGTATATCGAGCGGTATCTTTGCAGTCTGCCGGTGGTGAATCAGGATTTGGATTTGATTATCAGTCAGAAAGAGGCTACCATGTACGGAGTACCTATTCAGGTTTATTTCTTTTCCCGCAATAAGGTGTGGAAAGAGTACGAGCGGATTCAGTCGGATATCTTCGACCATTTGCTGGCGATGGTGCCGAAGTTCGACTTGAAGGTATATCAGTATTCTGACTAACTCCCTAGGGGACATCTTTGCCAACGGCTTGGCACAACTGTGCCACGCCTGTGGCACGGCCGTGCCAAGCTGTTGGCATAGTTGTGCCAAAGCGTTGGCACAAGTCTTTCGCAGGGATGTTACGGATGATGCTCCGGTATGTCCCGTCAGTTAGCAAGGAAGGTCGTTAAAAGTCCGGACCGTTTCTAGCTTCTTTCATCAGTCGTTCGAAGCGTTTTACGATATCGGGATGTTGCGCAGCCACATCGTGTTCTTCTCTGATGTCCGTTTCCAGATTATAAAGCTGCATTTGCGTATTGCCTTTCCGGATGTCCGTGATGATTCCTTTCCATTTTCCCATGCGGATTGCTTTGTTGCCAATCCTTGGGTCAGGATATTCCCAATATAAATAAGTATGTTCTTTTTGTTTCCCTTTTTTGCCGAGCAATGTGGGCAGAAAGCTGATTCCGTCCGTTGGCGGACAAGTGATGCCTGCCAGTTCTGCCAGCGTAGGCATAACGTCCTGAAAAGCGCAGATGTGGTCACTTTGCGTACCGGGTTTTATTTTGCCGGGCCATGTGATAATGGCGGGGACACGGATACCTCCTTCATGCAAGAAACATTTGCCCCATCCGTATGCTGAATTGAAAGGTCCCCCGCTGTTGAACCAGGGAGAATCGCTGCCTCCGTTGAACGTAGGACCATTATCTGAAGTAAACACAATCAAGGTATTTTCGTACAGATGTTCCGCTTTCAGTTTTTCGATCAGTTGGCCGATCTGCTCGTCGAAATAACTGATCATAGCCGCATAGGTAGCATGCGGATACCGGCAGGGCAGATATCCCGCTTGTCCGGTGTAAGGCTTTTCGTCCCCGAATTTCTCTACATAATGCTGTACCCAGCGTTCGGGTGCCTGAAGCGAGACGTGCGGCAGGGGAGTGGTCCACATCAGGAAAAACGGTTTGCGTTTATTGGCATCGACAAATCCCATCAGTTCATCAAAGATCAGATCGTTGGCATATTCCTTTTGCGTATATTTAGCGTAGCTGGCTAGATCGTTCGGATCGGCACCTTTATCCAGAGGGCTTCGGTGAGGGTCTGTCACTTTGTTGGACAGGTAGACACGTTCTTCGTCATTATACAGAAAAGGAGGATAGTATGTGTGCGACTGGCGCTGGCAATTGTATCCGTAGAATCGGTCGAATCCCTGTTTGTTGGGAGTTCCTTCGGAACCCGGATATCCCAGTCCCCACTTGCCGAAACATCCGGTGGTATATCCCGCTTGTTGCATCATTCGCCCGATAGTCATCGTGTTCGCCTGTAGGGAGAATTGCCCTTCCAGCTCTTTATGAACGTACACCGAGTCGTAGTTGTTTACTGCTCCGCGTTCGGCTAACTCATTGTTGAAGCGGATTTGCGCATGACCGGAGTGCATACCTGTCATCAGTACGCAGCGTGCCGGAGCTGATACGGGGGAACCGGAATAATGTTGTGTCAGTTTGATGCCTTCGCTGCATAAACGGTCGATATGGGGTGTTTCTATTTTGTCTTGTCCGAAGCAGCCGATATCTCCATATCCCAGATCGTCCATTAAAATATAGATAACGTTGGGAGATGCTGGTTGGGTTTGTCCGTGCAGGTAACCGCTGCACAGGGCGGGTATTGCGATCAATAAATTTCTTTTGTTCATGATGTTCTTTTTTTTAATCCCATTTATAATCTTTCGTTACATCTTCTTTCAGAGCCGGTCCGAATTCGAATCCAGCTTCTTCGAACCATGCTTTGCGGTGAAGGATGTTCCGGTAGAACCGGTCGAAGTCAAGCGCTTCCCCCTCGTGCCACATCTGTTCGGACAGAGCGAGGATGCGGGGGAAAAGTCGTCGGTCTATCATTCGTTCCGTGACTCCGTCGTCGGTCCATAATGCGCAGCTCATGCCAAGTATCAGCGGATTTTTCTCGCTGATGGCTTTGTCGGAAGGGTTGTTCAGATAGACATCTTTCAAGTCGAACGTACGTGCTTCCGTATATCCTTTCCACGGGGTGACGGGGAAGTTCAGATACGTATAGTAGTTGGAACTGCAAATGACCGGATAATGGTGTTTGACGGCGTTTCTGAGCGCGAGGTCTTTGGGCCCCCGATAGTTCCACCACTGGATAACGGTATTGTCCGGCAACGGGTAGCCGTCATGATAGACTACGTCGCCCCAGAAGATGGCTTTCCGTCCTTTCGACTTCAGATAGTTTGCCATTTGCGCAGAGAACCATAGCTGGAGGTCGTGACTGTCTTTGAGTCCTTCTGTGGTAATCCTTTTCCGGCAATCCGGGCATTGATCCCAGTTGCCTTTCGGGGCTTCGTCTCCGCCCAGATGTATGTAGGGAGAAGGAAAGAGGGCGCATACTTCATCCAGTACGTTTTTCAGGAAACGGAGAGTTCCGTCTTTTCCTGCACAAAATATGTTCTGGGTAAATCCGCTTTGCGGTATCTCTACCGGCAATCCGAAACAACCGAGCTCCGGATAGGCAGAGAGAGCAGCTTCGGCATGGCCCGGCATATCTATTTCGGGGACGATGGTGATATTCCGTTGACGGGCATATTCGATGATGTCCCGTATTTCTTCCTGTGTATAGAATCCCTGCTGTTCTTCTCCTTTGCCTACCGAACCGCCAGTCCGGGTGAGGTGCGGATATTGCTTGATTTCGATGCGCCATCCCAGTCCTTCTGTCAGATGCCAGTGGAAGTAGTTCATTTTGAGCAGTGAAGCCATGTCGATATACTTTCTGATGGTGGCAATCTTCTGGAACTGACGTCCGGAGTCCAGTAAGAAGCAGCGCCACTGTGTGCGGGGATAGTCCGTCACGCTTGCGCAGGCAAAGGTGATAGATCCTGCTGAACCGGCTGCCCATTGGCGTAGCGTTTGTACGGCATAGGTGAATCCTCCTTTGTCGGAGGCGCTGATTACCATCTGTTGCGGATGAATCTTGATCCGGTAACCTTCGGGGGGCAGGGATGAGTCGGTTATCCAGCAGATATCGGCTTTGGATTCTTTTTTTTGCCATTTGATGGGAGTGCGGGAGAGTACTTCTTCTCGAAAAAGGTTTAGATAAAAAGCGGTAGTGTCTTCGGCGTACATAGAAACCTTTTTCCCTAAAATCAGGTTGCCTGTCTGCATTTCCACTTGATTGGGGGTAGGAAATACGATTTGGGCGCGGACGGCGACTGTGTACGATAGAAGAAAGAGAGCTGTAAAAATTAGGTGCTTCATGGGGTACAGTGTGTTTATTTAGATTTTGTAAGAGTCGGCAAAAGGATTACCCGTATTAGTCTGATGTCTCAAAAATACGAATAAATTTCAAATACTCAATTATTCTTTTGAGTAAACTTACGAAATCAATACAGTTAAAAAGGGAAGAGGCAGTGTCAAATATCAAGGTCTTTCAGCCACGCTAATGACGAAATGCTTGTCCTGTCATTGGGATGACTGTCAAGAAGAGCCAATATTTGCCACAGCCTCTTCCGGTTAGTTCCGGATTATCCGGTTGGTGATGGATTACCGGTTAATTTCCTTCCTCCCATCCCGGATTCTGTTCGAGTTGGGGATTCAGTACCCGTTCGTTGCGTGGAATAGGGTTGAGGTAATAGTAATCCGGCCATAGATGATTCTGTTTCGGATGGAATTCGAGATATCCTTCGGAGCCGCCGCCGTCGATAGTCACATTGGTTCCTGCCGTGAAGTCGGATGCACGTACGTATTGTCCGAGTTTCTTCTTCAGTGCATAGTGGCATTTCTTCCATCTTCTCAGGTCGTCGAAACGGAATCCTTCGGAGAACAGTTCGATGCGTCGTTCCCGTCGTATTTCCCATAATAGCGGACTCACTTCGTAGTCGTTGGGATAATCCGGATTTCCGAGATCACGTTTCGGGTCGAAGGCTGAGTTTATTTCCGAGACTTTCATGAGTTTTACATTGGCACGCGGGCGCAGTTTGTTGATTGTGACGTCGGCAACTGTCTGGTCAAACTCGCCGAGTTCGCACATGGCTTCCGCGTAGTTCAGCATGACTTCTTCGATGCGGAAAATAGGCATATCCGTCTCTTCATTTCGTTGGCTGCCCATGCTCAGGTAGCAGCAATAGTATTTCCAGTTGTTATATCCGAAGGCAGACTTGTACCACGGCTGGTTCTCCAGATAGAAGTCAAAGTGAGGCGATGCACCCAAAATACCACCGTCATATCCTTGACGGAATGGCAATAACTTCTGTCGTTCTTTGCTGGTGCCGTACCCGATTCCCATGCGGACGGTGAGGCTGTCGATAAAACTGCGGTCTTTGGAGTTATCCGTAAATTTCCATTTATTGTCCCAGGCTGTGCTGGAAGCCGAACGGTCTACCCGGTAAGGAGGAGTGACGTGCAGCCACAAACGATGGTCACGGTTGCTGAACTCGTCGTATATATCCTTGTCACCCAGATAGGCGTCACTCGTCCAGCGTGGCTTTCCGTCCGTGCACAGGTAACTGTCCACTAAGTCGCGGGTCGGATTGTAAAAGGAGGTGGCGGTCGTTCCCCCGATGCTGACAGCGTGCACTACACCGACAGCATCCGAATATTCTCTGTACAGAATGACGCCGGTAACATCTTTCAGTTCCAGTGAACAGAACAGATCGTCGTAGCAGTCCGCCACGTTCGGATAAGTCTGTATCAGTTCAGCGGATACCCGTTTGCATTCCCGCAGATAAGTTTCGGCGTTGTTGAGTCCGTGATATTTGCGCCAGGTACCTTCGAAAAGGCAGAAACGGGAGAGTAAAGCCTGTACACAAGCCTTGTTGATGGTGTTTCTGCCTTCTCCGTTCACGTTGATATTCTTTTCGGCAAATTGCAGGTCTTCCAGAATGTGACCGGCTATTTCATCTCTGGAGGCACGAGGGCCTTTGATCAGTTCTGTTTCGTCGTCGCTCAGCACATGATCAATCCAGGGTACGCCACCGTAAGCCGACAGGAGAGACAGGTAGCGGTAACTACGGAAAAAGTAACCGACGGAACGCCAGTTCGCCTTTTCTACATCCGTCATTTTCGAACCGTCAATGCGGTCGAGCATCAGGTTGACCCTCCGGATATAGCTGTAATAGTTCCAGGAAGTATTGTCTTTCTTGTCGGGGATGGTCACCAGTTTTCTGATCCAGTTGCTTTCGCTGGTTCCTCTTGTCTGGTTGTACGAGATGTCGTCCGTAGAATTTTCCGAGCCATAGCCCAATGAAGGCAGGGTTTCATACAATCCCCAGGCGTATGCCTTGAAATTGTCGTATGTTTCAAAAGCCGTTTCGGCAGTCGGGTCTCCCAAAGGATACCTTTCCAGGAAATCGTTATTGAGACAGCTTGCTAACAAAACTGTACATATAAAGATTAAATATTTTCTCATAATACATTGGTTATTAGAATGTAACATTGATACCGAAAGAGAATTTTCTCATGAACGGATATTCCCAGGCACCTTTTGACAGCATATCGGTTTCCAGTCCTTCCGGCAGGTGATCCCACGTGTAGAGGTTCTCTCCGCTGAAGAATACTTTCACATCGTCGAAGTAGAGACGCTGGGACCATACTTTGGGCAAGGTATAGGAAAGCGTGATGTTTTGCAGTTTCAGGTAAGAGGCGTTGGCGAGATACTTCGACTGTTTCCAGTGGTTGTAGCTTGTGTTTACCCCGTCGTTGGAATACACACGCGGATAATAGGCATTGGTGTTAGTCGGAGTCCAGAAGTCGAGAGTTTCTTTGAACAGGCTTCCCCAGCCTCCGGTAGGCCATGCGATCTGGTCGGTGCGCCAATAATCCCGTTTGCCTACGCCTCGGAGGAAGATAGAGAGGTCGAGTCCTTTCCAGCTGATTCCTGCGGTGATGCCGTAGTGGAAACGCGGAGTCGAGTTACCGATGATACGCTGGTCGCCGGGATTGTCGGCGGTTCCTTCGCCGCTCCAGATGGTTTCGGTATCGTCATCGAAGTTCTTATACAGCACGTCTCCCGGAAAAACTTTTCCTGCTCCTTTCGGAATGGGGATTCCCGGTTTTAGTGTACCATCTGCGTTGAAGTCGTCTTCCGTGTAGAAGCGGTCGGTGACATATCCCCAGATTTCTCCCATTTTCATACCCTTGCGGTAAATCTTGTCGCCTAGCAGGTTGGTCTCATTATTGTATTTCGTGATTTCACTTTGTGAGTCGTACAGGTTGAATCCGATCCGGTAGCTCCAGTCCTTGTTGATGCGGTCTCTCCAGTTCAGTTCCAGTTCCCAGCCGTACGTTTTCAGGTCGGCGGCGTTCTGTTTGGCGGCGGTGGCTCCCACTACCCATGGTAGGTCCATACCGGGCGCCAGCATGCCTTTGGTGTCGCGGCGATACCAGTCGAAAGTTCCGTTAAAGCGGTTGTCGAAGAATCCGAAATCGACTCCGAAGTCTAGTGTATATACCTTTTCCCACGAGAAACTGCTGCTGACCATTGCCGGTGCATTCAGTGTAGTCGTCTTTTGTCCGTCCACCAGCCATTCCGTCAAGTAAGGTGACATGGAAGGGATGTAGGGATAGTTTTCCGGAGTGTTGTCCGGCTTCAGTATGATCTGGTTGCCGATAGAGCCCCATGAGGCACGTAGTTTCAAGTTAGACAGGAAGCTTTTGGTATTCTTCATGAATGCTTCTTCCGAAATGCGCCATCCGGCGGAGAAGGAAGGGAAGAAACCGAAACGGCTGTCTTTGGGGAAACGGGAAGTACCGTCGTAGCGTCCGTTGGCTTCGAACATATATTTACCGTCGTAAGTGTAATTGACACGGTAGAACAACCCTCTGATGGCATATTCATCGAAACTGTCGGTGACGGATGCCGTTCCGGTAGAACCGGAGAGCGACGGCAGATTTTCCAGTAATACATCCGTGCGCTGCGACCATTGCGATTCCTTATGGCTCTCTTCCTGATTGTAACCACCCATAATAGCGATATCATGTTTACCTATTGAAAAGTCATAATTGGCGAATGCGTTAATAGCGTTGTAATTGGTGAATCCTTGCGTCAGGGCATAACGTGAGTTCTCTACATTGTTGAGCAGCCCTGTAAAGTTGAATCCTATATACTTGTATTTGTTAACGTACATCCGGTTGTACTCGGTGATCCGGTTGTAAGTATATTCACCTGTTATTTTCAGTCCTTTCAGCGGAGAGATGATAACACGTCCTAAAGTACGCAGATTGGTCTTCTTGATCACCCTCGGTTCTCCGTAGCGTACGAAAGTAGCGGACGTTTCGGCAGGATATTCGATGCCGTCTTGTTCGTATGGCAGGATGTTGTGGTAGGACGGAAGGTACATGGCACTTCCCCAGACACCGTTTCGTCCGCCTTGTTCCACTTTGTTCTGGGTAGAGTTCGCGTATCTGATATCCAGTTGGGTGGTCAGCCACTTGTTTACGTCGACACTCAGGAAGCTGGACATATTGATACGGTCGAATTTGTCTTTGTCCGTTACCAGAATGCCGTCCTCACCGGTATATCCCAGGCTCAGTCGGTAGCTGGTCCGCTGGCTGCCTCCCGATACGGAGAAACTGTGGTTCTGCATGAATCCGAAGTTATCCATCATATCGGCAAACATATCATTCTCCCGCATCAGGAACAGGTTGCCTTGATCATCGAAAATATATCCGTTCGGATAATTGGAAGGATTCGCCTGATAGTCTCGTATGTAACCTTCCCATTGGGTGATGTTTTTCCCGTCTACATAGGTATCGTTTGCCCATCCCATTTCCTTGTACGCCAGTACCGATTCCAACGGACTTGCTTTCTGCGGAAGCTCCGATGCTTTCGAGAAAGAGAAGTTGTTGTTGTAATTGAATCTGGGAGCCATGTCCTTTTTACCCTGCTTCGTAGTAATCAGAATCACACCGAAAGCTGCGCGGGCACCGTAGATAGCTGCGGAAGCGGCATCCTTCAAAATAGAGACAGATTCAATATCCTGCGGATCAATCATGTTGATATCCATCGGTACGTTGTTGACCAATACGAGAGGCTCACCACCATTGATGGAGGTTGTTCCACGGATATTGTACGTCATGTCGTCTCCCGGAGTTCCCGTTGTCGATTCAATTTTTAGTCCCGGCACGACTCCTTGTAGGGCAGCCGAAACGTTGGTAATCGGGCGGTCGCCCAACGACTCTTTGATATTTACAGAGGCTACAGCGCCGGTCATATTCACTTTTTTCTGTGTACCGAATCCGATGACTACCACTTCATCCATAGTCTGGGTATCTTCCTGTAGCTGTATGTTGAAAAGTGTCTTGTTTTTGACTGTTACTTCTTGTGTGACGTAACCGATATAAGTAACCCGTAACTTGCTGTTGGCAGGCACTTCCAGTGAGAATTCCCCGTTCATGTCGGTAATGGTCGCCTGTTTGCTGCCGTCGACCAGAACGTTTGCTCCAATTAGAGGTTCACCTTGCGCATCTGTTACGGTTCCCCGTATTTTTATGGACTGCTGGGTAGAAGTAGTGTTGTTGGGGGCTGCTTCTGCCTTTGCCGGGACAGGAATGATAATAATATGCTTACCTTCTTGCCTGTAAGTGAATCCTGTTCCTTTGAGTACGGAGTTCAGAACGGAAGAGACTGCTTCCCTGACAAAATTGGCGCTGACCTTTTGTTTCACGTCCAGTTTCGTCTGATTATAAGCGATACTAAAATCGGTCTGATCTTCAATGATTTCGAATACTTTTAATAGAGGTTGGTTTTTCATAGATACTGTTATTGGCTGATTTTGCCCATAGGCTATGTTATAAAAACATAAAGCGAATAACAATATATAAAATTTATGAATTTTTACGGGATAACCTATGCCCGACAATTTATAAAATTTCATACTTTTGTGAGTTAATCATTAATACTAATTTAAGTGTACACAACTAATTTAAATGAAGTAATTTTGATTTGGGGGAGTTGGTATCCGCGAAATATCGACTCCCTTTTTTCTGTCTATCGGCCTCCTTTCTTATTTTGGGGTGAATAAATTAAGAGAATGTTCTCGTCTTCGACTTTATAGTCTATGTTTCCTATGGTTTTGGTCACGATATTCATGATCTCCTTGATAGGAGCTTTTTGTTTGAACTTGATGGTATATACATCGGTGGTAGCCAGATGCGGAGGGACGATGATGTGTATGTCGTATATTCTCTCTATCGTAATGAAAATATCGCTGAGAGTCATTGCCGCAAAGTTCAGCTCGCCTCTGGTCCAGCCGGAGTAGACAGAGGCGTCGATAATCTTTTTATTAAATTCTCCGGACGGGTTGTCATATTCCAGTTGCTCGTTCGGTGTGAGGGTGATGATATCCTCATTGTTTGCTTTCTGAACGACTACGGAACCCGATTCCAAAGTAGTGGTTGTCTTCTCGTCTTCTGCATAAGCGTGTACGTTGAATTTAGTTCCCAATACTTTTACTTTCAGATGGTTGGTCTTGACGATAAATGGATGTTGCTTATCTTTCTTTACGTCAAAATTAGCTTCTCCTATCAGATATACCGAACGGATATCCCCGGTGAACTTTTGCGGATATACCAGTAAAGTTCCTGAGTTGAGGTATGCTGTGGTGCCGTCGGGCAAGGTAACCTGTTTTTGTTCGCCTCTGGGCACATAGTACTCGACAAGTTCTGTATGCTCTTCATTCGATTGTATATATAGGTAGGATGCCACCATAGAGAGCAGGGGAACCAGTAATACAGCCGCCACCTGTAGCCATTTGCGCAAGGTATACCTTGCAGTTGCCTTCCGCTGTTGGGGCGCAATTTTCCTGCGGAAGTTCTGATAGGAACGTTCAGTACTTGCATCGGCTTTGAAATTCTGATCTTCCCATAATTCCATCAATGCTTCATCTTTCTCCGCCTGTTCACTGGAGTCGACAAGCCATTTCCATAACTTCTCTTTAAGTTCCGGACTGAACTTATCGGAAGTAAAGTTTTTAATTATTTTATGAGCGTTCGACATATTAGCGCATTTTAGGTGTGGTTACATATATAAGATACGTAACAGATTAATAACGCACAGCCTCTATTCTACTTTTTTTTAGAAAAATAGAATAAAGGTTATGAATAATGCTTTTCGGATGTCGGTAAGTGCTTGTGAAAGGTGGTTCTCTACTGTTCGTTTGTTGATGCTTAGTTCGCGGGCTATTTCTTCGTTGTTCATTCCTGATTCCCGGCTCATCTTATATATTTTCTGTCGTTGCGGAGGCATTTTTTCTACAACCATTGTCACCAATAGTTCGAGTTCTTTGAGGTGGATGTTGTCATCGGTTTCGTTGCTTTCCAGTGGCGGGATATACTTTTCGGTTTCTTTCTGCTGATAGTTCCTGAACAGTAGTGTGCGTTCGATGTGCCGATACACCGCATTTTTGGAAATGCGGAAAAGATAAGGTTTAAGGTTATTGATGGTATGGAGGGATGAGCGGTTGTTCCATAACGTAAGAAAGATGTCCTGCGATAAATCTTCGGCCTCTTCTTGCGATTGCAGTAGTCCGTTGATAAACCCTTTGATGCGGGGATAGTAGTATAGGAAGAAAGTTTTAAAGGCTTTCTCATCTCCTTCGCTAATAGCCTTCAGAAGTTGTTTTTCGTCAAAGGTTTCCATTGGGGGTATTTTTTGTAAATGCTGTAAACCCTGCAAAAATAAGTAAATTTTGTATCGAACCCCGTTTATTAACATAAAAAACTCTTTTTTTTCTTTCCGGCTATGTCCGGCGGAGTGGTTGACAGTGGATTTATAACCTCCTTGTATTTCGGCTAGTATAAAATGAGTTCAAAATCTGCGTAAACAGGAAGATGGTCACTGATTCCTCCCTGATATTTCATTCCTTTATAGGTACGGAAAGGTTCATCATCACCGTATTTCTTGTCTTCTGTCAATAGAAAGGGGAGGCGGGCAACAGTTGCTTTGTCTTCACCGGTGAAGAATTTAGAGGAAGTATCGAGTAAATTGCCGGATACGATCAAATGGTCGAGCAATCCCCATTTTCCGTGGTATTTATAGGAGCCAAAATGGCGGGATGTTGCTTTTCGGGCAAGCAGATGGTAGAGTTTCCGGGGATTGGGGAAGGTGACTGACTGTTGGGGATCAGTAGCTTCTAATATCTCTTTGATGGATTTATTGGTTGGGTAGTCATTAAAATCTCCCATGATGACCAGTTGTGGATGAAGGCGGATATTTAGCAGACTGTCGGCTTCTGTGCGTAGTATTCGGGCAGCGTGTAGCCGGTAAGGTTCGGATTCCTTGGCTCCACCGGACCGGGAAGGCAGATGGCAGACGATTACATCAAGTGTATCTCCGGTTAATAATAGTCCGCTGACGTGCAGTAAATCTCTTGTGGGGCGATGATGCTTGAATGAGGGGATGGGGATAGACCGGAAAGATAATAATTTGAATAGGTCACGTTGATATAATAAAGCAACATCAATCCCTCTCAGATCGGGAGAACTTGTCATAACATACCGGTAACTCAGTTCCTTTAAAGGAGAACGTCGTGTGAGATCACGTAGTACACTGTCGTTTTCTACTTCACAAAGACCTACAAGGGCGGGTGGATTCCATTCACCGACGGCAGTGATGACACGGGCCATATCAGCCAGTTTCTTCTTGTACTTGGTGTAGTTCCAGTGACGGATAGCGTCAGGGAGAAATTCATTATCGTTCTTTAGTGTATCGTGGTGAGTGTCAAAGAGGTTTTCTACATTCCAGCTCATGACACGAAAGGGAATTCGTTCTTCGGCGGAAGACTTCTTCTGGGAAACAGATTGTTTATTGCTGAACGATTCTTTTTCGGTAAGGGAAGTTTGCTTTGCAAAAGAAGTTTGCCCTATGATATAAGAGGGCACGAAAAAGAGCATTATAATAAAGATGACGGTCATAGCAAATCTTTTTCTGCTATCACCATCATCTTTTCTATGATATCTTACCTGACTGTTATTTCTTGGCAGGAACATGTGCCAGAATATCCAACAGGTGCTTCCAGAACTTCTCAACGGAAGGGATGTGCATCCGTTCGTCGGGAGAGTGTACTCCGGTGAGAGTAGGTCCGAAAGAGATCATATCTAAAGTCGGATACTTGTCGAGGAACAAACCGCATTCCAGTCCTGCGTGAATTGCTTTCACTTTCGCCTCTACACCGAAAAGTCGTTTGTAAGATTCTGCTGCCACTTCGAGGATAGCTGAATGAGGATTCGGCTTCCATCCCGGATAACCTTCACCGAAGGTCACATCAGCGCCTGCCAGCTGGAAGACGGCACGCACCGTATTCGCCATGTCATTGCGTGCAGATAAGATAGAGCTGCGTTGGCTGGTTTCGATGCGGATAATATGATTCGGTTTCATTTTGACAGAAGCAAGGTTGGTTGAAGTCTCTACCAGTCCGGGGATATCCTGACTCATGGCATATACACCGTGAGGAGCAGCATACAATGCTTTCAGCAAGCGGGTAGTAGTATCCTGGTCGATAGCCATTTTACGGGGAGTTTCCGATTCAAGAACCAGTTTCAGGTCCGGTTCGGTGACGGCCAGTTCGTTTTCTACTTCACTGGTGAAGATATTCAGTTCCGTGCGGACGTCATGTTTGGCATCTTCGGGAACTGCACAGATGGCGTATGCTTCGCGGGGGATGGCATTGCGCAGGTTACCTCCGTTGATTTCGCAGAGATACAGGTCCTGCCGGTTAGCCATTCGGGACAGGAATCGGTTCAGTATCTTGTTTGCATTGCCCCGTCCCAAGTGAATATCACCACCGGAGTGACCGCCTTTCAGTCCTTTTACTTCTACTTTAAAGAAAAAGTATCCTGCGGGGACTTCTACTTCTTTATAACTAAACTCTGCAACGGAGTCGATACCTCCGGCACATCCGATAAAGATTTCTCCTTCATCTTCGGAGTCGAGGTTCAGCAGAATATCACCGCTCATGAAACCTTCTTTCAGCTCGAAAGCTCCGGTCAGACCAGTTTCTTCATCTACGGTAAACAGGCATTCCAGCGGGCCGTGCTCGATGTTGTCATCCGCCAGGATAGCCAGTTCGGTAGCTACACCGATACCGTTATCAGCTCCGAGGGTAGTTCCTTTGGCTTTCAGCCATTCTCCGTCTATTTCTGTTTCGATAGGGTCGGTAAGGAAGTCGTGCTGTACATCATTGTTCTTTTCGCACACCATGTCGATGTGCGATTGCAATATGACAGTCTGAAGGTTTTCTTTGCCCGGAGTGGCGGGCTTTTTGATCAGTACGTTTCCTGCTTCATCTACATTGGTCTCCAGGTTATGTTTTACTCCGAATGCCTTTAGGTAGGCAATTATTTTCTCTTCCTTCTTGGAAGGACGCGGCACTTGGCAGATTTCCTCAAAATACTTGAATACGCCAGCCGGCTTAAGGTCTTTTTTTTCCATGCTTTTTTCTTTTATAATAGGAATAGGAGGTTCATTTTGGTTCCTCTTATTGCTAAATATGGTTAATTTGCTTGACTTATCTGAACTCATTTCTCATTAAAGCCTATCTTTGCACTCACAAAATTAATAGAAATGGTTGAGACTATACTGATAACTTTGTTAATAGTTGCTATTTCCCTGCTATTATTGGGGGTGAAAGTATTCTTTACGAAGGGGGGAAAGTTCCCGAATGGTCATGTGAGCGGTAATAAAGAGTTGCGTAAGAAAGGAATCGGTTGTGCGCAGTCGCAGGATCGTGAAGCACAAAAGAAATCACGTTTTTCTATTGATGAGTTGGAAAAAGCCTTGAACGATAGTATGAACTAATTAATTAAAAACAATATTTTAGAGTTATGAATAGAATAAACTACCTCATGAACGGTTTAGCTGCACTTGCGTTTATCGTTTTATTCTCACAATGCGCCGGCAAAGCTGATAATCAAGTTGCAACTACTCCGGCTTCGGCTAATGCAGAATTGTCTGGAATGAAAATAGCTTATGTTGAAATAGATACCTTGTTGGCTAAATACAATTTCTGTATTGACTTGAATGAGGCGATGGTAAAGAAGAGCGAAAATGTTCGCATGACGCTGAACCAGAAGATGACAGCTTTGAACAAAGAAAAACAGGAATTCCAAAAGAAATATGAAAGCAATGCTTTCCTGTCACCGGAAAGAGCTCAGCAGGAATACAATCGTTTGGCTAAAATGGAACAGGATTTGCAGGAATTGAGCAACAAACTTCAAAATGGTCTGATGGAAGACAATAATGCTAACAGTTTGCTTTTCCGTGATTCTATCAACGCTTTCCTGAAAGAATATAATAAGACTCGTGGATATAGCCTGATCTTCAGCAACACAGGTTTCGATAATCTGCTTTATGCTGATAGTGCATATAATATCACAAAAGAAATTGTAGATGGATTGAATGCCAGATATTCATCTGCTAAGAAATAAAAAACGTCTTTTTTAGGCCCTTGGGTTTCCTAAGGGCATTCATGATTTTAATAAATTGATGCCTGTTCAAGACTGAGAAGCTTTGAACAGGTTTTTTTATTTCTCTTCTTTTGCTTCTTCCTGTGGAATGCGGAAAGCGGTGTAAAGTTCAAGTACGGCAGCGATAGTCAGACAGGCAATCCATTCATTTCCATGGGTGGTAAACATGAAAGCTCCCGTCAGTATCAGCGCAAGTGCTCCGAATATCTGCTGGATGCGCAGACGCTTTAATATTTTGCTTTTTCCTTTAACCGGTGTGTTTACTTGTGCCAGAGCAATGAATCCGGCTCCGATGGTATAAATATAAGGAGCATAGTTCCATCCGGTGATATATACAGCAGCCCCTGTGAGAGCCATGATTGCGCCTACGGCGAAAAGTGCGGGTACTAATTGTTTCATTTATTATCTTCAAAAACGTAAATATCTTCGTTGGGCTTCTTCATCAGATACTTTTCACGTGCCACCTGTTCGATAGCATCCGGATTGCTGTTCAACTCGTTGAGACGTTTGGTGTTCTCTTCGTAGTCCGCTCGGTATTTTTCTATCTCTTCTTTCAGCTGGCTGATTTCGCGTTCGTATCCCAGACGGCGGAACAGGCTGTTCTCGTCCAGAAAGCCAATGATAACAGCAAATGCAACGACGGTGATAAGATACTTACGTCGGCATATGAAACTCCAGATAGTGATCAGTTTATCCATAACTTCTCTTTTTTATATCCGCAAAGATAAAACTAATAACTTAAAAACTTACCGCTTTAGGTTCAAAACTTCTTTCTCTATCCTTTATTACTTATCACTTTTTTGTGTACATTTGCACTGAAAGCGAAAAATCAAAAAAAACAGAGAGAATCCCGGATATGGAGAACTATATTGTATCAGCTCGTAAGTACCGTCCGTCCACATTCGAATCGGTGGTGGGACAACGAGCGCTGACTACTACATTAAAGAATGCAATCGCTACCCAGAAATTGGCTCATGCTTATTTGTTTTGCGGACCGCGCGGGGTGGGAAAGACTACTTGTGCACGTATCTTCGCCAAAACCATCAACTGTATGACGCCTACTGCCGATGGTGAAGCCTGTAACGAATGCGAATCGTGTGTGGCTTTCAACGAACAGCGGTCGTATAATATCCATGAACTTGATGCCGCTTCCAACAATTCGGTGGATGATATCCGTCAATTGGTGGAACAGGTGCGCATCCCGCCACAGATCGGTAAATATAAGGTATATATTATCGATGAGGTGCACATGCTCTCGGCTTCCGCTTTCAACGCATTCCTGAAAACATTGGAAGAACCTCCCGCCACGCTATCTTTATTCTGGCTACGACGGAGAAGCATAAGATTCTTCCTACTATCCTTTCCCGTTGCCAGATTTATGATTTTAACCGGATCAGTGTCGAAGATACGGTGAATCATTTGTCGTACGTTGCTGCAAAAGAAAATATTACGGCAGAACCCGAAGCGCTGAATGTCATTGCAATGAAAGCGGATGGAGGTATGCGTGACGCATTGTCTATCTTCGATCAGGTAGTGAGTTTTACGGGAGGGAATATTACTTATAAGAGTGTTATTGAGAACTTGAACGTTCTCGATTACGAATATTATTTCCGTCTGACGGATTGTTTTCTAGAAAACAGGGTAAGTGATGCCTTGTTGCTTTTCAATGATGTGCTGAATAAAGGATTTGACGGTAGTCACTTCATCACCGGATTATCTTCTCATTGCCGGGATTTGCTGGTCAGTAAGGATGCAGCTACCTTGCCATTACTGGAAGTAGGGGCGAGCATACGTCAGCGTTATCAGGAACAGGCGCAGAAATGCCCGTTGCAGTTCCTTTACCGTGCGATGAAGCTTTGCAATGATTGTGATTTGAATTACCGTGCCAGCAAGAACAAGCGCTTACTGGTGGAACTGACCTTGATACAGGTTGCCCAGCTTACCACCGAGGGGGATGACGTAAGTGGTGGGCGTGGCCCTAAGAAGACCATAAAACCCGTATTCACCCAACCTGCCGCAGCTCAGCAGCCGCAGGTCGTTTCTGCGCCCCTCCCCCGCCCCCGGCTATTGCGCCGTCTGCCGCTAATACTGCTGTGCGTCAACCGCAGGTATCTGTTGCTTCGGGGGCTGCTGCTCCGGCAAATACTGCTTCCGCGCCGTCACAGAGTGTTGGAATCTCTTCGATTTCCAAAGAGGAACGGAAGATTCCTGTAATGAAGATGTCTAGTTTGGGAGTATCTATCAAAAATCCGCAACGTGATCAGGCTGCTCAGAATACAGCCAAAACCAATGTTGCTCAGGTGCAAACACAGCCGGAAGAAGACTTTATTTTCAATGACAGAGATTTGAATTATTACTGGCAGGAATATGCGGGACAGTTACCCAAAGAACAGGTGGCCATTGCAAAGCGTATGCAAGTGATACGTCCGGTATTGTTGAATAATTCGACTACTTTTGAAGTAGTGGTCGATAATGAGATTGCTGCTAAAGATTTTACAGCTTTGATTCCGGAATTACAGACTTATCTTCGTGGAAGATTGAAGAACAGCAAAGTGGCGATGACAGTGCGGGTAAGTGAACCTGCAGAAACTGTTCGGGCGGTTGGTCGTGTCGAGAAGTTCCAGATGATGGCACAGAAGAATCAGGCGCTGATGCAACTGAAAGATGAGTTCGGACTCGAATTATATTAATGTACTGATTTCTATAAGATTTCCATCCGGATCTTTAAAGTAAATGCTCCGGATGGCTATGAAAGCAATACTAATGCAAACGTTGATTCATTCTGTCACCGTATCCGTCGCTATACCTTTCTTCCGGCATAATGATCCATAGAATAAGATAAATAATAATTCCTGCAAAAGCAGTGAAGATGGTGGCTAGTGCATAGACTATTCTTACTAAAGTAGGGTCCCATCCGAAGTATTCGGCTAAACCTCCGCATACTCCGGCTATCATTCGTTCCTTTCTGGAACGAGTTAGTTTTTTGTTGTTTTCCATAAAGCGATTGTATTAATAAAAAATAAGTCCTGTAAATCTTTCGCTTTACAGGACTTGTCTTTTAAAATTTCTTTGGGGTGGAAGACCGGACTCGAACCGGCGACATTCAGAACCACAATCTGACGCTCTAACCAACTGAACTACATCCACCATGTTTGCGTTTCTCTAACGCGGTGCAAAGATAGATATTATCTTCTAATCTCCAAAAGATTCTGCTATTTTTTTTTCGAAAAAAGTATATTCTTTTATTCCCCGATTGTGCTTGCTGAAAAGGGTTCGCGCATCATTTACAAAGATTTTCAGAGAGTTACGTGCTTGTAAAGGAATTGAATCAATCGGCAAATTGACTGGGAGCAATTGATGATTTTTTTTTCCTGATTGAATGGGACGGGCTGTCCATACCAAACTATAATCACAATTATTGAGGCGGACAGTGCTGTCTTTTACTAATTCCATTCTTACCATCAGTCCTCCGTCAGTGCGGCGGGCGGACATATTGGAAATATAATTTCCCAGCGAATAGACTACGAGATGTTTGTCATTCGTCAGGCTGTCTGTGCGAACTTCGATGGGCTGAACTACGTGAGGATGGGAGCCGATGATATGGTTTACTCCTTTTTCAATCAGCCAGTCGGCGAGGAATTTTTGCTCTTTGTCCGGGAGTGACTGGTATTCGATTCCCCAATGCATACAAGCTATGATAGCATCCGGCTTCATTGCTTTACTCTCTTCAATATCTTTGGCGATGATGGCTGTATCGATATAGTTCACGATATTAGGAGGGGTAACGGGGATGCCGTTTGTTCCATACGTGTAGTTGAGCAGGGCGATGCGGAATCCGTTCTTTTCTAATAAAAGAGGATATTTCTTTTCGCGTTCATCAGCGTTGATATACGTGCCTGCGTGTGGAACCTTTAAAGAGTCTATTAATTGAATGGTTCTCTCCAGTCCGGATTTACCACGATCGAGACTGTGGTTGTTGGCAGTCACTAAAACATTGAAACCTGCATCGTGAATTGCGGTCAGAAATTCGTCCGGCGCGCTGAAAGCAGGATAACCTTTGTAAGGTTTGCCTCCTAATGTCACTTCCAGGTTGGCGATGGAGAGGTCGGCTTTCTTTATTTCTTCTTTGACATACGCAAAGCATGTGGAGTAATCATAGCCGGTTGATGTTCGTGCAGCGTTGATTTGTCCCTGATGTTGCATGAGGTCACCTACGAAAAGGAGGCGTAGGGTGTCGGTGGAGAAGATGCTGTCGGAAAGGCTGTCCGACAGGGTGTCAATGATAGAATCTCTCTTTGCCTGCGACCGGGAGGTGCAGGACAAAGAGAGAAGCAAAATCATCAGAAACAGGGTATGTCTCATTGATAAATAGCTTTCTTACCAGCTAAGAGTGTATTTTTCATTAACGATACAATCGTCATTGGTCCAACACCGCCCGGTACGGGAGTGATGAATGAGCATTTCGGTGCAACTTCGTCAAACTTCACGTCGCCGGTCAGTTTAAAACCTGATTTCTTGGTTGCATCCGGCACACGGGTAGTACCTACGTCAATAACTACCGCGCCTTCTTTCACCATTTCGGCTTTTACAAAGTTCGGTTGTCCCAAAGCAGCGATAATAATATCAGCTTCCTGACATTCTTTTACCAGGTCTTTGCTGCGGCTATGGCATACAGTGACGGTTGCATCTCCCGGGTACGCTTTCTGCATCATCAGTGAAGCCATCGGTTTGCCGACAATATTGCTGCGGCCGAGTACAACACATTTCTTTCCCGACGTCTCTATCTCATAGCGTTTCAGCAGTTCAAGAATACCGTTCGGGGTGGCGGATACATAGCAGGGAAGTCCGATAGACATGCGTCCCACGTTGATAGGGTGGAATCCGTCTACATCTTTACGATAGTCGATCGTTTCGATAACTTTCTGTTCGGAGATATGTTTGGGTAACGGGAGCTGTACGATAAATCCATCTACGTCGTCGTCATTGTTTAGTTCGCGTACTTTGGCGAGTAGTTCTTCTTCGGTCACGTCACTTTCGTAACGGATGAGGGAGGATTTGAATCCACATACTTCGCAGGCTTTTACTTTGGCGGCTACATACGTTTCGCTGCCACCATCATGTCCTACAAGGATTGCTGCCAGATGCGGGCGTTTGCCGCCACGAGCAACAATT
>OBWF01000422.1_pt1 | contig 21033 bp, 14 predicted proteins | sample 1495211 | NCBI WGS metagenome assembly OBWF01 (sample SAMEA2580051, study PRJEB22360) | human gut metagenome | reverse complement strand
ATTCATACCGGCGCCTGCCGGTGATTTGTCCTCGGCTACGGCTACAGCTGCCATTGCCCGCACCAAGGATTTAAAGAACTGGGAACGCCTGCCCGACCTGAAGACCAAGAGCCAGCAACGCAACGTAGTGCTGCACCCGGAGTTTGTAGATGGCAAATATGCCCTCTATACCCGTCCGCAGGATGGCTTTATTGATGCCGGCAGCGGTGGTGGTATCGGCTGGGCGCTGGTGGACGACATAACCCATGCTGAGGTGAAGGAAGAGAAGATTATCGACCAGCGCTACTATCACACCATCAAGGAGGTGAAGAATGGTGAAGGTCCGCATCCCATCAAGACTCCGAAAGGATGGTTGCATCTGGCTCATGGTGTCCGCGGTTGTGCCGCCGGATTGCGTTATGTGCTCTATATGTACATGACTTCCCTGGAAGACCCGACGAAACTGATTGCCACTCCCGGTGGGGCCTTTATGGTACCCGAGGGTGAGGAGCGTATAGGTGACGTAAGCAATGTACTTTTCACCAACGGCTGGATTGCCGACGAAGACGGAACAGTATTCATCTACTACGCTTCTTCCGACACGCGGATGCATGTGGCTACCTCTACCATTGATAAGCTGGTGGACTATTGCATGAATACGCCTGCTGACGGCTTGTCTTCATCAGCTTCGGTAGAAACGTTGAAGAAGCTGATAGACAAGAATTTGCAGATAATGAAATAATAAAAATACAACATACTATGGCAACACTAAAAGAGAAAATCGGTTATGGTTTCGGGGATATGTCTTCCTCTATGTTCTGGAAAATATTCTCCTATTACTTACCGTTCTTCTATTCGAATATTTTTGGCTTGAGCTTGGCTGATGCAGGATTGCTGATGCTGGTGACACGTATTTGGGATGCAGTGTCCGATCCGATGATGGGAGTCATTGCAGACCGTACTCATACGCGTTGGGGTAAATACCGTCCTTATTTGTTGTGGATTGCAGCTCCTTTTGCCATTGCCGGGATTTTACTTTTTACAACGCCCGACATGGGGACAACGGGTAAGCTGGTATGGGCTTATGTCACTTACATCTTGATGATGACGGTATATACGGCAATCAATGTACCATACGGGGCTATGTTGGGAGTAATGACTGATGATTCGAACACAAAAACGGTTTTCTCTTCTTACCGTATGTTTTTTGCATACGGAGGTAGTTTTATCGCTTTGGGAGCATGGGAGCCATTGTGTAATTGGTTTAAATCAATGGACTATAGCAATGCTTCCAGTTGGCAATATGCCATGGTATGCATTGCCACGCTCTGCTTTTTGGGTTTTCTGTTTTGCTTTAGCATGACGCGCGAGCATGTCAAGAGTGTGGCGTCCGAATCCATCGGTAAGGATGTGAAGTCACTGGTGCGCAATTCGCCTTGGTGGATATTGAATGGTGCGGCGTTGTTGTCGAATTTCTTCAATACGGTACGCGGAGCTACTGCCGCCTACTTCTTCAAGGACTATATCAGTGCCAATGCATTCCTCGATTTCGGGGTGTTCAATCTGGTATTGTATGCCGGCTTGTTCCTGATGGTGGGTGAAGTGTGTAATATGATTGGTGTGGCGCTGGCTGTGCCTCTGTCCATGAAGTTTGGAAAGAAGTCCACTTATATCATTTCGCTCGTGTGCCTGGTAGTGCTCAGCGTGCTCTTCTTCTTTGTGCCGAATGACGGGCTGGGATGGTGGCTGATGATGATTTTCCAGGTGCTTATCTCCATCTGCACCGGTATCGTATCTCCGTTGATTTGGAGCATGTATGCGGATGTGGCGGACTATGCCGAGCAAAAGGATGGCACATCCTCTACGGGGCTGATATTCTCTTCCGGTTCTATGGCGCAGAAGTTTGGCGGTGCATTTGCAGGCTGGGCAGTAATGGCACTGTTGGCATTCTTCGGTTACAATACCGCAGAGAATGCCGTGCAGACTCCCGAGGCGCTGGATGGCTTGAAGTATCTGATGAGCTTTATTCCTGCTGCGATAGCCGCACTTTCCATCGTTGTCGTATTCATCTATCCATTGAATAAGACGCGTATGGCAGCCATCAATGCAGACCTGAAAGAGCGCCGTGAGAACCTTTAGCAGAATAACTCATAACTTATAACTCATAACTCAAAAACTTGTGGATATCAAGAAGATGAAACAGGAGATGGAGGAGGAGCTGGTTTCCAATATCCTCCCCTTCTGGATAAATAGAATGACGGATGAAGTGAACGGCGGTTTCTACGGCCGTATCACGGGCCGGGAGGAGGTGAAGCCCGAAGCAGAAAAGGGGGCAATCCTGAACGCCCGCATCTTGTGGACCTTCTCGGCTGCATACCGCTTGCTGAAGAGGCCGGAGTATCTGGAAACGGCTACGCGTGCCAAACGTACTCTTATCGACCGTTTCTATGACAATGAATTTGGTGGAGTTTACTGGTCTCTCGACTATAAAGGCAATCCGCTCGATACCAAGAAGCAGATTTATGCTTTGGGGTTCGCCATCTACGGGCTGAGTGAATATGCTCGTGCCACGGGCGATGATGAAGCGCTGGCATATGCCATCCGCTTGTTCGAGACCATCGAAGAGCATAGCTTCGACCCCGTGAAAAACGGTTATTGCGAAGCCTTGACCCGCGAATGGGGAGAAATAGCCGACATGCGCCTCAGCGCCAAGGATGAGAACGAGCGCAAGACGATGAATACCCATCTGCATATTTTGGAACCTTATACCAACCTTTTCCGGATATGGAAGGATGCTCGTCTGGAGAAGCAGCTTCGTAATTTGATAGGTCTTTTTACTGAACGGATTCTGAATATCAAGACCGGCCATCTGGAATTGTTCTTCAATGATGATTGGGTGAGCAAGTACCGAATTGTCTCCTACGGGCACGATATCGAAGCTTCCTGGTTGATACACGAGGCTGCCCTTGTTCTGGGCGATAAGGAGCTCCTGGAGAAAGTGGAACCACTTGTAGAATACATCGCTGCCGCTGCCGATGAAGGATTGACGCCCGACGGCAGCATGATATACGAGACTTTTCTGGATAAGGGAAAGACCGATACCGACCGCCACTGGTGGGTGCAGGCCGAGAACGTAGTGGGACATGCCAACCTCTACCAGCACTTTGATGACGAAGTGGCCATGCAGAAGGCTCTCCGATGCTGGGGTTTCATCAAGCAGCATCTGGTAGACTACAAGTACGGAGAATGGCATTGGAGCGTGCGTGCCGACGGCACGGTGAACACCGATGATGACAAGGCGGGGTTCTGGAAATGTCCGTATCACAACGGACGTATGTGCATGGAAATTATTGAACGTTTTTCATAGGTTTTCTATCATAAGAAGATGAATAGATTGATGGTTTTGGGGATTCTTGTCTGGATGGGGATTGCGCTGCACGCGCAATCTCTTTATCCGGACTTCAGCAAGCTGAACTTCGGGTGCGACGGAAACAGCATTACCGCAGGCGAACAATGGTCTAAGACTGTAGTGGATAAACTCGGATTCGCTACACATCACAACGTGGCGGTCGGTTCTGCCACATGGGCATGCCATCCCGATACTCAGGATTATGGCAGCGAAGCTTTTGTCGGCATCTCCGGCGGTTGGCAGGCTACGGAGGATAAGCATGAGTTGCAGATGCGGCACAACAACGTGTCAAAGGTGCATATCCAGAAGTTCATAGCCGAAGTGGAAAGTGGCGCTTACCCTGCGCCCGATGTCTTTGTGTTCTCTATGGGAACGAATGACCGTAACTTGGGTAGTGCCGAAGAGGCCCTTAAAGGGAAGACGCTCGATGAAGTAGATGTCAACACCATGGCGGGCGGTGTCCGTTGGTCCATTCAGACCATTCTGGAGCATTATCCCCAATGCCGCGTATTCGTGTGCACGCCGATTCAGACCGGCAACCCCGAACACAATGCATTGAATCTGCAGAAGATTGCCATCTTGCGTGAGTTGTGCCGGGCGCTTTCCGTGCAGCTGATAGACTGTTACTCCAACTGTGGTATCACCGAAAAGTTTGAGCAGCCTTCCGGTAGTGGGCGCTATCTGCGCGACGGGTTGCATCCCGACAAACCGGGGCAGGAGCTGATGGGCCGTTACATCGCGAAGGAGATACGGAACCATTTCTTTTAGTTCCGTTCTGCATATTCCGGTTGGAATAACTTATCATTTAGGGCTTGTAAAGCCCTTTTTTTGTCTGTATTCTTAATGACGAATGCCACGTCATTATTGCTGCTGCCATATGAAATCATCCGTAGGGGGATGTCCTTTAGCGCCTCCATAATCTTTGCCTCAAACCCGGCAAATTCCCATTGCATGTTGCCCACCACGGAGACGATGGTCATGCGGTCTTCTACCAATACATGGGCATATTGGCGTAGTTCGGAGATGATGTTTGATAAACGAGTGCAGTCGTCTATAGCCACAGATACGTCCAGATTGGAAGATACCAGCAGGCAGAGGGGGGTACGGTACTTGGCAAAAATGTCGAAAATCTTGCTGATGAACAGATAGGGACACAGATTATGGTTCGATTCGAACTTTATGTATATGATGTGGTCCTTGGCGGCTATGGCCTTGATGATATTGTCGTCCTGCAGGTTGGAAATCAGCGTGCCTTCTGCCGATGGTTCCATAGAGTTAAGCAACCGGACGGGAATATTCCTTAGGCGTGCCGGAGCGATACAGAAAGGATGCAGTATCTTGGCACCATAGAAGGCCAGTTGTTCGGCTTCGTTGAAGCTGAGGCGTTTCACGGGGCGGGTACCTGACACCTCGCGCGGATCATTGTTGTGCATGCCATCTATGTCCGTCCATATTTGTATCTCGTCTGCTTGGAGGGCGGTGCCAATGAGGGAAGCAGTGTAATCACTGCCGCCGCGCTTCAGGTTATCTGTTTCGTTATAGGCATTCTTGCAGATGAAACCCTGAGTGATGAAGAGATTGATGCCGGGATGGCAGGCAAGCTGTTCTCGGAGTTTTTGTTCTATATATTCCAAGTCGGGTTCGTTGTCGGGGCCGGTACGCATGAAGTCGAATGCACAAAGCAGTGCATTGGGAATTTTCAGCTCGCGCAGGTAGAAATGCATCAGAGCGGTACTGATAAGTTCGCCTTGTGCCAGCACCTCCTTCTCTTCGACGGAGGTGAAAGAGTTCTTGGTAAATTTCCATAGTTGCTGGAAGCGGTCGAGGATATAATCTATTGCTTCCCGTTTCAGTTTCTCGTCGGTCAGCAACCCATTGGCAAATTCGATGAACTGGAATTCCAGCCGGGTGATGCGGTCGTGGGCTTGTTCCATTTCACGGTTGAATAAGTTGGCGGCAATCTCCTCCAGATGGTTGGTAGTGCCTGCGGTGGCAGACAGTACCACAATCTTGGGTGTTGCATCTTTAATGAGTGTTGCTACATGTTTCATTCTCTCTACGGTGCCGACGGAAGTTCCGCCGAATTTACAAACTTTCATTTCTTGTTTCTTTTTTAACAGTTTCATAATTGCATTCATCCGGAGGTTCTTCCTTCCGGCTTTTCATTTCAGGTGGCCTCTTCCCAAAATGAAAGGGGGGAGGACGGGGCTTGCCACCTGAGCTTGGCCTGCATAATGCCGTTGTAGCATTGCCGTGGTGGGATATTCATGCTCTGGCTGGTAGCAGGCTCTTGGCTTTTCATTTATAAAAGTTCAAAAGATGTGCCGTCGATATTCGGGAAAAGCCTTATATTTGCACACCCCTGTTTTTACCGTTATCAGTTTAAAAACTTATCGAATAGATATGAGTAAGATTCTAATCATTGATGATGAAGTACAAATCCGTACTCTTCTGACGCGTATGATGGAGTTGGAGGGGTATGATGTCTGTCAGGCCGGTGATTGTAGGGCTGCCCTGAAACAACTGGAACTCCAAAATCCTGATGTTGCTTTGTGCGATGTATTTCTGCCCGATGGAAATGGGGTGGACTTGGTGTTGGCTATCAAGAAGGCGGCACCCAATGTGGAAGTCATTCTGCTGACAGCGCATGGCAATATCCCCGATGGAGTACAAGCCATCAAGAACGGTGCTTTCGACTATATCACCAAGGGAGACGATAATAACAAGATTATTCCTCTGATAAGCCGTGCCGTAGAGAAAGCGCGTATGAATGTACGGTTGGAAAAACTGGAGAAGAAGGTGGGGCAGACGTACTCTTTTGATTCTATCCTGGGAGAATCCAAAGTTCTGAAGGATGCCGTTTCATTAGCTCAGAAGGTGTCGGGAACTGATGTTCCTGTACTATTGACTGGGGAAACGGGCACGGGTAAGGAGGTATTTGCCCAGGCCATCCATTACAGTAGTAAGCGTGCACGGCAGAATTTTGTAGCGGTTAACTGTTCTTCGTTCAGCAAGGAGTTGCTGGAAAGTGAAATGTTCGGTCATAAAGCCGGTTCGTTTACCGGTGCATTGAAGGATAAGAAGGGACTGTTCGAGGAAGCGAACAATGGGACTATTTTTTTGGATGAAATCGGTGAGATGGCGTTTGAACTGCAAGCCAAGTTGTTGCGTATTCTTGAAACCGGTGAGTATATTAAGATAGGTGATACGAAACCTACCCGTGTCAATGTCCGCATCATTGCCGCTACGAACCGCAACTTGTCTCAGGAGATTGTTGCCGGACGTTTCCGCGAGGATTTGTTTTATAGATTAAGCGTATTTCAGATACATCTGCCGCCATTGCGCGAACGTGCAGGTGATATCCGGCTGTTGGCGAAGGCCTTTATAAAGAGTTTTGCTGAACAGCTGGCGCGTCCGATGGTTGAAATAGCTCCCGCATTTCTTGAAGCATTGGACTCCCAACCGTGGAAGGGAAATATCCGTGAATTACGTAATGTGATAGAACGTAGTATGATTGTTTGCGAGAGCGGACATCTGGACATTGCTGATTTGCCGTTTGATATTCAGAATGCCCATTATGAACACTCCAATGATTCAAGTCCCGGCAGTTTTGAACTTTCAGCTATGGAACACCGGCACATTGCCCGTGTACTGGAGTATACAAAGGGGAATAAGACAGAAGCAGCCCGGTTATTGAAAATAGGTTTGACGACGTTGTATCGGAAGATTGAGGAATACAAGATCTCAGAACGCCTTCTATAATAGGGGGCTCAGTATACGACTGAGGTACCTTCGATATAGGACTGTGGCAAAATTATTTTTGAAACAGTCTTAGAAGCAGAAAGTGCCTATGGACTAAAACATATCAAAACAGGTTGCACCTTTTCATTTTGAAAAGGTGCAACCTGTTTCTTTTTATACTTATGTAGTTCGTATTTTGTTGATAATTAATGATGTATGTCATGCGCGCTCTTTTTGGCACATATTTGGCATATTCCCGGCAGACAAAAATATGTAGTAACATTTTAAAAGGTAAAAACATGGGAATAACAGTATCATTTATTTTTTGCCTATTGAGCGGCTTGTTCGCCTTTTGGCTTTTCTGGAAATGTGTAGATTGGTTTGAGAAGATTTAAAAGAGAGAATTATGTACACTGCTTTATTTGTATTAGGTATTGTAATGTTCGGGTATCTGACTTATGTGCTGATAAGACCCGAAAAGTTTTAATGAATGGAGAGTGGAGAAATGAACACTGAAATTTTAGGTGTAGCCTTGCAGATTGTTCTGCTGATTGTGATATCCTACCCTCTGGGAAAGTATATTGCCAAGGTTTACAAAGGCGAAAAGACATGGTCGGATTTCATGAAGCCGGTCGAGAGATTGATTTATAAAGTGGCCGGAGTCAATCCGGAGGAAGAGATGAACTGGAAACAGTTCTTGAAAGCCCTGCTGATTTTGAATGCCTTTTGGTTTGTATGGGGCATGGTGCTACTCTGTACACAGCAGTGGTTGCCGTTAAATCCGGATGGAAACGCTAACCAGACACCGGATCTGGCATTCAATACATGTATCAGTTTTATGGTGAACTGTAATTTGCAGCATTATTCCGGTGAAAGCGGACTGACATATTTTACACAGTTGTTCGTTATTATGTTGTTCCAATTCATTACCGCCGCTACCGGTATGGCAGCTATGGCAGGTATCATGAAGGGTATGGCTGCTAAATCGACGAAGACTATCGGTAACTTCTGGAAGTTCTTGGTTTTGAGCTGTACACGTGTATTATTACCGCTTTCGTTGATTGTGGGCTTCATCCTCATTCTACAAGGTACTCCGATGGGATTTGATGGTAAGCTGGAAGTTCAGACGATGGAAGGACAAACCCAGTTGGTTTCACAAGGTCCTACGGCAGCGATTGTTCCTATCAAGCAATTGGGTACGAACGGTGGCGGTTACTTTGGATGTAACTCTTCACATCCGTTGGAAAATCCTACTTACCTGACGGACATTGCAGAATGCTGGTCTATCCTGATTATCCCTATGGCAATGGTCCTTGCACTTGGTTTTTACACCAGACGCAGAAAGATGGCCTACTCTATCTACGGCGTAATGCTTTTTGCTTTTCTTGTCGGTGTTTGCATCAACGTTTCGCAGGAGATGGGAGGTAATCCGCGCATTGATGAGATGGGAATTGCCCAAGACAATGGAGCAATGGAAGGTAAGGAAGTCCGTTTAGGGTCTGCTGCTACTGCTCTTTGGAGTATTGTGACTACAGTTACTTCCAATGGCTCTGTAAATGGTATGCATGATTCAACGATGCCTCTTTCCGGTATGATGGAAATGCTGAACATGCAGATTAATACGTGGTTTGGAGGTGTGGGTGTAGGTTTCATGAACTATTATACATTCATCATTATCGCCGTATTCATCAGTGGACTGATGGTGGGACGTACTCCGGAATTCCTCGGTAAGAAGGTAGAGGCGCGTGAAATGAAGATTGCTACCATTGTGGCACTGCTTCATCCGCTTATCATCTTGGGCGGTGTGGCACTTTCTTGCTTTTTGTTCGCTCATTATCCTGAATTTGTGGCAGGTGAAGGCGGCTGGTTGAATAATCCCAGTTTCCACGGACTGAGTGAGCAGCTTTATGAATATACTTCGGCTGCGGCCAATAATGGTTCTGGCTTCGAAGGATTGGGCGACAATACTTACTTCTGGAACTATACTACCGGCTGGACGCTGATTTTAGGACGTTTCTTGCCTATCGTAGGTCAGGTAGCCATTGCTGGTCTGTTGGCCGGAAAGAAATATGTTCCGGAGAGTGCCGGTACGCTGAAGACGGATACAGTAACTTTCGGTGTGATGACTTTTGCCGTTATCTTTATTGTGGCTGCCTTGTCATTCTTCCCGGCACATGCATTGAGTACGATTGCTGAACATTTCAGTTTGTAATAGTAGTTTGTAAAAAGTAATTTCATAGGTATGAAAGATAATAAATCAGCTTCTCTGTTTCAGAAGGAGCAAGTAATGGAAAGTTTGAAGCAATCATTCGTGAAGCTGAATCCACGGGTGATGATAAAGAATCCGATTATGTTTACGGTGGAAGTCGTAACGGTTGTCATGCTGATTGTCTGTTTCCTTTCATTAGGTACTTCGGAATATGGAGCGTTCGGATATAATTTCTTGGTATTCATCATCTTGTTTGTGACGTTGCTGTTTGCTAATTTTGCTGAAGCCATTGCTGAAGCGCGTGGTAAGGCCCAAGCTGACAGCTTGCGTAAAACCCGTGAAGAGACTCCGGCTAAAGTGCTGGTTGACGGTAAGATCCATACCGTTAGCAGTTCACGTTTGAAGAAAGGCGACTATTTTATTTGTGAAGCGGGAGATATGATTCCTGCTGACGGTGAGATTGTGGAAGGTTTGGCTTCCATTGATGAAAGTGCCATTACCGGTGAATCTGCTCCGGTAATCCGTGAGGCCGGTGGTGACAAGAGTTCCGTAACTGGTGGTACAAAAGTTCTTTCTGATAAAATCAAGGTACTGGTGACGCAGCAACCGGGTGAGAGCTTTCTTGACAAGATGATTGCTTTGGTAGAAGGCGCTACTCGCCAGAAGACTCCGAACGAGATAGCATTGACTATTCTTCTGGCCGGTTTCACCTTGGTATTCGTCATTGTATGTGTGACGTTGATTCCTATGGCCGACTATACGAATATCGACCATCCGGGAACTTATATCTCCATTGCAGCCATCATTTCTTTGTTTGTCTGCTTGATACCGACTACTATCGGCGGACTGCTTTCTGCCATCGGTATTGCGGGGATGGACCGTGCTTTGCGCGCTAATGTAATCACAAAATCCGGTAAGGCAGTAGAAACAGCCGGTGATATCGATACCTTGTTGCTTGACAAGACCGGTACCATTACAATCGGTAACCGTAAAGCCACCAAGTTTCATCCGGCTTCGGGTGTTGACGAGAATTTGTTCGTAGAGGCTTGCTTGTTGTCCTCACTTTCTGACGAGACTCCGGAGGGTAAGTCCATCATTGAACTGGGACGTGAAAACGGTCATCGTATGCGTGATTTGAATACTACCGGTGCTCATATGATTAAGTTTACAGCCGAAACAAAATGTTCGGGTGTGGATTTGCAGGATGGTACTCAGATACGTAAAGGTGCATTCGACGCTATTCGCAAGATTGTGGAAAATGCCGGAAACAAGTTCCCGAAAGAGATTGAAGAGGTGATTGCTGTAATTACCAGCAACGGTGGAACTCCGCTGGTGGTATGTGTCAATCAGAAGGTTACTGGGGTAATTGAGTTGCAGGATATTATCAAACCGGGTATTCAGGAACGTTTTGAGCGTCTTCGCAAGATGGGTGTGAAAACTGTGATGGTGACCGGTGACAACCCTTTGACAGCCAAATACATCGCAGAGAAAGCTGGAGTGGATGATTTCATTGCTGAAGCCAAGCCGGAAGACAAGATGGAATATATTAAAAAAGAACAGCAGGCCGGTAAGCTGGTGGCTATGATGGGTGACGGTACAAACGACGCTCCCGCCCTTGCACAAGCTAATGTGGGGGTGGCGATGAACAGCGGTACGCAGGCAGCCAAAGAAGCCGGTAATATGGTGGACCTTGACAACGACCCGACGAAGCTGATTGAAATTGTGGAGATTGGCAAACAGTTGTTGATGACACGCGGTACGTTGACTACCTTCTCCATTGCGAACGACGTTGCCAAGTACTTTGCCATTATCCCTGCTTTGTTTATGGTAGCCATCCCTCAGTTGGCTCCTCTGAACATTATGGGACTGCATAGCCCTGAAACGGCTATTCTCTCGGCTGTCATATTCAACGCTATCATCATTCCTATCTTGATTCCGTTGGCTTTGAAAGGTGTTCAGTATAAGCCGATCGGTGCCAGTGCGCTACTTCGTCGCAATCTGTTGATTTATGGTGTGGGTGGCGTCATTGCTCCGTTTGTCGGCATCAAACTGATAGATATGATAGTTAGTCTGTTTTTTTAAAACTTGGATAAAATGAAAACTCTTTGGAAATCATTTAAAATAACAATTGCATTTTGCATATTTTTCTCTCTGTTCTATATCCTTGTCTTGTGGATATTTGCACAGTTCGCCGGTCCCAACAAGGGAAATGCAGAGGTGGCAACCCTCAATGGTAAAGTGGTAGGTGCTGCCAATGTAGGCCAGATGTTTACGCAAGATATTTATTTCTGGGGACGCCCATCTGCGGGTGATTATACAGCCGATGCTTCAGGTGGTAGTAACAAAGGTCCTACGAACGATGAATACCTGGCAGAAGTGGAAGCCCGTATTGATACTTTTCTGGTACATCATCCTTATCTGAGCCGCAAGGATGTGCCTGCTGAAATGGTAACCGCCAGTGGTTCCGGTCTAGACCCACATATCACACCTGCTTGTGCTTATGTACAAGTGAAGCGTGTGGCTCAGGCACGTGGCATGAACGAGGCTGAAGTGAAAGCCATTGTAGACAAGAACATCAGCAAACCCTTTTTGGGGGTGTTTGGTACGGAAACTGTCAATGTGTTGGAACTGAACATTGCATTAGAAGAAGTCGATCAGAACAAATAATTTTTTTAGTTGTGTTTATCATGTGTTATGGGCAGGAACGGAAGTGTTTCAGTTCAGGCAGCGAAAGACTGTCATATTACGGGGGGAACCAAAACTTCCTTCCTGCCTTTCAACGATTGATTAGTAACGGTAAATAAATGGTTGGATATGAAAAGTTTAAAAATATCAATTTTAATTTTTGCGAGTATGGTAGCTGCTTGTTTTATGGGAATTGGAAAAGTGCAAGCTCAGGAATTTACAATACAAGGTGATTTGGTCAGTTCTTATGTTTGGCGCGGCTTTTACCAGACGGGAGTAAGTTTTCAGCCTACTTTGGGTTTTGGGGTCGGTGATTTTTCTTTGACAGCATGGGGCTCTACCGATTTTGACGGAGCTTCTTCAGGAGAAGGGGCTGCGGCTAAGGAGATTGATTTGACCGCTGCCTATGTTTTTGGAGAATCAGGTCTGACTATTTCTGTTGCCAGCTTGTGGTGGGGCGGACAAGGAGCAAGAAAGTATTTCAATTTTAAGAGCCACGAAACGGCGCATCACTTTGAAGCAGGATTAGCCTATACATTGCCGGTTGAAAAGTTTCCTTTGTCAATCGCTTGGTATACTATGTTTGCCGGAGCTGACAAAGATGACAAAGGCAGGCAGAATTATTCTTCGTATGTTGAACTCAACTATCCGTTCAGTGTCAAGTCTGTAGATTTGAACCTTACTTGCGGATTTCTGCCTTATGAAGCTGGGGTAGGAGTATATGGCGTTCCTAACAGCGGGTTTGCTGTAACCAATGTGGCACTGAAAGGCATTACGGAAATCGAGATTACTGACAGTTTCTCAATACCTGTATTTGCACAAGCCATTTGGAACCCTCGTATGGAAGATGCACATCTGGTATTCGGCGTTACTTTAAGGCCATGATTTATTTAGATATAACTTTAGAACTCATGAATTAGTGTTGGATGCCCGTGGCGGTCGTGATGATCGTTGCGGGTTATATGGTATATATAAAACAAGCAAGAAACAGAAGAAATGAGTAGGGAAGAAAGCGTACAACATTTTCTTGATTTGATTAAAAAGTCGCGGCGTGGCAAGTTCAAGGTCTACATCGGCATGATTGCCGGTGTAGGTAAATCTTATCGTATGCTTCAGGAAGCACACGAGTTACTTGACAACGGAGTAGATGTGAAGATAGGCTATATAGAGACACATGGGCGTGCCGGTACGGATGCCATGTTGGAAGGATTGCCCGTTGTTCCTCGTCGTAAGATATTCTATAAAGGGAAAGAACTGGAAGAAATGGATTTGGATGCCATTATCCAGATACACCCTGAGATAGTAGTGGTGGATGAACTGGCACATACCAATGTGGAAGGTAGTCGGAATGAGAAACGCTGGCAGGATGTGATGGATTTGCTTGATGAGGGTATCAATGTGATTTCCGCCGTTAACATCCAGCACATTGAGAGTGTCAATGAAGAAGTGCAGGGCATTTCGGGTATTGAGGTGAAGGAACGTATTCCCGATAGCGTTTTGCAAGAGGCAGATGAGGTGGTGAATATTGACTTGACTGCGGAAGAATTGATAGCCCGTTTGAAAGCTGGAAAAATTTACAAACCGGAAAAGGTCCCTACTGCCTTGAACAATTTCTTCAAAACGGAAAATATTCTCCAATTACGTGAACTGGCTTTGAAAGAGGTGGCTTTGCGGGTGGAAAAGAAAGTGGAGAATGAGGTGGTTACCAGTGTGGGAGTCCGTCATGAGAAGTTTCTGGCATGTATCAGCAGCAACGAGAAAACACCACGACGCATCATTCGTAAAGCTGCACGTCTGGCAACCCGCTACAATACTTCGTTTGTCGCCCTTTATGTACAGACTCCCAGAGAAAGTACTGACCGTATCGGTCTGGCAAATCAAAGGTATTTGTTGAACCACTTCAAATTGGTGACTGAACTGGGGGGGGAGGTTGTTCAGGTACAATCGTCGGATGTGTTGGGAAGTATTGTTGATACTTGTAGGGAGAAACAGATAACAACTGTCTGCATGGGAAGTCCGTCACTTTCTTTTCCGAAATCATTGTTTATGATATTGAAATACCGAAAATTTGTGCATGATTTGGCACAAGTAAACATAGATTTGATTATACTTGCATAATATTAATTCTTAGGAACATTATGAATATTCGTACAAAATTGATACTCAGCGTAGGGGTGTTGGCTGGAATGATTATTTTGCTGGTTGCTCTTTCTGTGGTGAATCTACAGATACTGACGGCTACGGAGCCGGATAGTCCTGCTGCTGTACCGGGATTGCAACGTGCATTGCTCTGGATTTCTGTGATAGGTGGGGTGTGTATTTTTGCCAGTATCATATTATTGGTATGGCTTCCCCGTTCCATCAGCAAACCTATTCAAGAACTGACACGTGGGATTCTTGAAATAGCGAACCATAATTATGAGAAACGTCTGGATATGAGTGGACACGAAGAGTTTCGTGAAGTGGCTGATGGCTTTAATCGGATGGCGGAACGACTGACGGAGTATCGCGCCAGTACGCTGAACGACATACTTTCTGCTAAGAAATTTCTAGAAGCTATTGTGAATAGTATTGATGAACCTATTATTGGCTTGAACCGTAATAGGGAAATTCTCTTTATCAATAATGAGGCTTTAACTGTGCTGAATTTGAAACGGGAGGAAGTAATTCGCCGTTCGGCTGAGGAGCTTTCTTTGAAGAATGATTTGCTTCGCCGTTTAGTTCGTGAATTGGTAACTCCGGGTGAAAAGAAAGAACCGTTGAAAATTTATGCAGACAATAAGGAGAGTTATTTTAAAGCTTCTTACATTACCATTATAAATACAGAGGCTGATGATGACGAACCTCATAATCTTGGCGATGTGATTTTACTGAAAAATATTACAGAATTCAAAGAATTGGACAGTGCCAAGACTACTTTTATCTCGACTATTTCTCATGAACTGAAAACGCCTATATCCGCTATTCTGATGAGTCTGCAGTTGTTGGAGGACAAACGGGTAGGGGTGTTGAACGACGAACAGGAGCAATTGTCGAACAGCATCAAGGAAAATGCTGATCGCCTTCTTGGGATTACCGGGGAATTATTGAACATGACGCAGGTGGAAGCCGGTAAATTGCAGATGATGCCTAAGATAACGAAGCCCATTGAACTGATAGAGTATGCTATCAAGGCCAATCAGGTACAAGCTGATAAATTCGGCATTCAGATAGAAGTGGAGTATCCGGAAGAAAAAATGCCTAAATTGTTTGTCGACAGCGAAAAGATTGCTTGGGTGCTCACCAATTTATTGAGCAATGCTATCCGCTATTCCAAAGAGAACGGGAGGGTGGTTATCGGCGCTAGGCATGACGGGGACTTTGTAGAAATGTATGTGCAGGACTTTGGAAAAGGTATCGACCCGCGTTATCATCAGAGCATTTTTGACCGTTATTTCCGAGTGCCGGGCACTAAAGTGCAAGGTAGTGGTTTAGGTCTTTCCATTTCGAAAGACTTTGTGGAAGCTCATGGCGGTACATTGGCTGTCCAGAGTGAGCTGGGTAAGGGGAGTCGCTTCGTTATCCGGTTGAAAGCGTAACGTTTTCTATTTTTTACGGTACTGTTGCGGAGACATGCCGGTTTGTTTCTTGAAGAATGTTCCAAAATAAGAAGCATTGGGAAAATTGAAGAAGTCGGCGATTTCCTGGATGTTTTTCTGGGTGTTCTTGAGTAGTGAGATGCTTTTGCGGATGATGGATTTAAATATCAGTTCCTGCACCGTGAATCCGCAGACGGACTTGGATAGTGCAGAGAGGTATTTGGGTGATAAGCAGAGTTTGTCTGCATAAAACTCTACGCCGCGTTCTTCCGTGTAGTGTGCATCTATCAGCTGAATCAGCCGGATAAAGATTTCATGTTTGTGACCAACCGTTGTTTTAAGGTTCATCAGTTTACGGTTGTAAATGGAACAGATGCGGTATGTAAGTCCCAGTAGAAGCAGTCTTTGTTCGTAATCATTAAAGGTGTTGTTGTCTAAGTGCAGGGTATTGTCCAATAGGGACATGTATTTCAAAACTTCTTCTTCATCTCCGGTGTTCCATACGTAGCATGGTTCAGTCCGGAGCTGCATGTATAGGTACATGGCTGCCACTGAATTGCCTATGATGTCCCGTATCGGTTCTATCTGGTAAATGAATATGAATAGTTGCAGGTCTTCCGATTCGCTCAACACTTGGAAGAGAGAATCTTCCGGGATGAAAACTGTTTCGCCAGCTTGGGCCGAGAATGCTTTCATGTTAAGTGAAAAGGTGAAGTTGCCTTGGCGGCAGACAATCAGTCCTGCTCCATTAATCATAAAAGGTTTTTTCAGGGAGGCAGGAAAGGAGCAGAGCATACCTTCTGAACTACAAATGTTTTCTCCGTTTGACAATGCGCGGTCTAAGTGGGATAAACGTTCTTGTTGGGTATCCATAACAGACAAAATTACAGGTTATACTGAAAATTGTCTGCTAAGTTAGTAATTTTCGTTTAGGATACCGCACGACAAGCACAAATATCATGCAAAACAAGCAGGCGTAGAGTGTCCATCCTGCCATTTCCTTTACAGCAGAGAGGGTGGCCTGCACTTGGATGCGTCCTTTGGTGGATATGGCAGCCATGCTGATTGCTTCTTGTTTGCTCTTTCCCTGATATTGCATACCTTGTACGGTCTGGGTAAACGAGGTGGATGCTTCGGGGTGCAGCATGTCTACATTCTGTGCATAGCGGGTGACGTAGTGCTGTTGGCGTTCTTGCAGTACATTCGTATAGAGTGCGGCTCCGATGCTGGGAGCCAATACCATGCGTACGGTAAGCATGGTACATATCCAAGAAGAAAGATATTTGTAAGGCATGCGTTGGGTGGCGTAGGTTGGAATCAGCGAATAGAGGAACATCATACCGGTAGAACGGATGATGACCGGATACTTCATCCGTTCGTACAGTCCTGCACCTTGTACCTCGAAATACATGAACATGGCGGAAAGCCCCAATAGAAGGAAACCGGCGGCAAAGAGATATTTGAAGTGTACGCCTTTTACGCTGAGCCAGATAGTGGCTATACCGCCGATGAGGTAGCCCAGCATGGACCAGTTGCCCAGGGTGGCATTCTGGAAGTTGTCCAGTTTCATACCTATGCCCGTGAATACATTGACAAACATGGCGCTGGAATTCAGTACCATTAACAGAAAATAGAATAGGAAACCCATACGGATGGTACGCAGTTTGAATACATCGAGCTGATAGTAAGGATTGCGCTGGGTAGACTCGATATAGAGAAATATGCCGCCAGCAATGATGGCGCAGACTGTGGCCCATTGTATGGTTGGGTCATCGTACCAGTCGAGCACTTTGCCATAAGTAAGCACGTAGGTAATGCAGGTCAGTGTGATGCAGAAGATGGAGGCATTGCCGAACTGCTTGAAGTTGATGGGGAAACGGCGGGTGGTATATTTATGATAAGGCATAGTAATGAAGGTGATGAGGATGCAAAGTAATAGTAGCCCCATCATAAAGTAGTGTATGTACTGCCATTCATATTCAAAAGCGAGCCAGGCGGTGAGCGAGGTTCCCAATTGCCCCAGTACCATGAAGAATAGGTAGATGGCAGGTTGTGCCGCACTCCGTTCGATGTCCAGCTTGTCCCAGCCTTCGCCGGTTACAGGCTCGTTGCCGGGTGTAATCTTATCGTACGCTTCGATATGCCCTGCATACTTTATGAGGGTGAAGAGGTTGACCATCATCAGTACCATTCGTAGGAATCCCATAAAGATGCTGCATAGTGCCAGCAGGAAAACACTGTCTGTCTTGGCACAGATATAACTGAAGATGTACATCAGGGAGAATCCTGCCAGGCACATCATTTTCTGCCGGCGTATGACTACCAGCCTATACAGAAAAGGGCAGAATGCTGCCATGCCAATGGAAGTGGCGAAGTTGGCAAACTGGATATGCTCGGAAATGATGCCGAGTTCGCTCATCATTTCGGTGCTTGCCACCGAGTAGGTACCGCCCACAGTCAGTATCGGCAAAAAGAATACGAATAGGATGATGATACCTACCGGTTTGGGTACCCAGTTGTAGAAAGGATAGTTCTTGGGGTATGAGGGCATGGGGATAAGGGTTAAGGGGTTAGGGATTAAGGGTTAAAGATTAAGGATTAGGGGGTAAGGATTAAGGAGTTGGTTGCCTTAATCCCTAACCTCTAATCCTTAATCCCTATTTTTTTGTTTTCGCTTTGACTATTACCATCATACCGGCGGCAAGGCTACTGTTGTCTTCTTTAGACAAATCGGTAAAGTCGATGCGGACTGGGATGCGTTGTTGTATCTTCACGAAGTTACCGGCAGAATTATCCGTGGGCACTAGGGAATACTTGGAACCAGTGGCTCCGGAGATGGCAGTGATTTTCCCTTTGAACTCTTTGCCGCTGATGGCATCAACGGTAATGGCTACTTCTTGTCCCAAGTGCAGATTCTCAATTTGGGTTTCCTTGTAGTTGGCTATAATCCACTTTTGTGTGTCAGGCAGAATGTAGGTGATGGTTTGTCCAGCAGTAATGAATTGTCCTTCTTCAAGAGTACGCCGTCCCAATTTCCCATCACAAGGAGCTACTACTACGGTGTAGGAGAGGTTCAGCCGTGCCATTTCGAGTGCGGCTGTTGCCCGTTGTATGGCAGCTTCTGTATTTTCACGGCGATGTGACACTTCGTTCACACCCGACAAGGCAGCTTTCTGTTGCCGTTTCACAGCTTCCAACTTCTTGTGGGTAGCTGCATATTCGGTTTCTATCTGTTCCAATTGAATGGGGGTGGCAGCGTTTCTCTTCACTAAGTTCTGGTATCGCTGGCGGTCTTTCTCCAGCTTGGTAAGGCGGATTTCTATCTCTGCTATGGAGGCGTCGTAGACAGAGGCTGTAGTTTGCGTGGTTTGTAGTGTAGCACCAATGACTGTGGCGCCGGCTTGTGCATCCTTGAGTGCAGCTTCAGCTTCCATGACTCTGATTTTATATTCCCGGTCGTCCAATATAAGTAAGGTATCTCCTTTGTGTACTTCTTGGTGTTCTGTGAAACAAATTTTCTTGATATATCCTGATGCGCGCAGATTGACGGGAGATATGTATTGTTCAATCTGTGCATCATTACTGGTTTCCGTCCGTTTGTAGTTCAAAAAGAGGCAGGTCACTTGAATTATTCCCCAGATAAGGATAGCTATTCCTAATAGGCTGACAACGATTTGCCAACGGCGAAGCTTCTTCAATTTCCGTGCTTTCTCTTGATGGGTACTTGCGGTGTTATTGTTCTCTTTTGTTTCCATATCTTCTATATTATATTGTTTACTCATTATTATATATATATCCGTCCTTGAATACGGACTCTATTCATCTTCCTCTTTAAGGAATTGAGGGGCTCAACGTCTCCAGCTGTCCCGTCAGCTTCAGCAAAGTCAGATTGGTTATCCGGTAATTGTAGTGGGCACTGATATAGTTGTTTTGGGCTTCGCTCATCCGCATTTCGTCCTGCAACACTTCGGTCATTGAGGCGATTCCTTCCCGATAACGGTCCATGGTAACGGTATATACATCTTCAGCAAGCAGATAATTGTCCTTCTGCTTCTTAAAGTTACGCTGGCTGTTCATCAGGTCATTGGTAGCATTCAGATATTGTGTCTGAAGATTTTTTCGGGTATTCTCTTGAGCGAGTTTGATGTTCTCTATGTCAATGGTTGCCTTACGCATCTTGTAGCGTTTGTCCAGTCCGTCGAAAATGGGAATGCGCAAGGAGAGTCCCACTCCATAGGAGCGATACCAATGGTTGGAAGGGCCGGAATGGAACCAATGGTAAGCTTTGTCCGTATAGGCAGAGAACATCCAGCTTCCCGTCAAGCTCAAGGAGGGGATGTAACCGTTGCTGACTATTGTTTTTTGTTGCTCTGCGAGTTGTTTCTGTGATTGCAGCAGCTGTAGTTCATATAGTGTTTCAGATAGCCCGGTGAGTGCTGCGGGCGTAATCATTTCTGTATTCACCGGTACCAGTGCTATATTTTCTTCTGCCGGATAGTCGATGATGTATTTCAGTAGGTTCAGTTGCTGTTCCATCATGGCTTGTGCGTTGTCGTGTTGCACCTTGAGGTTCTCCAGGTTGATGTTGACGCGTTTCACATCTACTTCCATAGCCATACCGTTGTCATAGAAGGCCTGAGTGATATCTCTCAACTCTTCTAGGCGAGTGATGTTGGCTTTTATCAAAATAATCTGTTCAGCTGTAACCTGTCCTAGGTAGTACATTTGACTAATTTGAAGGATGAGGTCTTCTCTTGCCTTTTCATAAGAAAGGCGATTCATCTCATCCATGGTTTTAGCTATGGACAGAGTGGTGTAGAGTGTTTGGTTATAAAGTGGTATCTGCAGCTGTAATCCGAAGTTGGCGTTGTATTGCAAAGTTTGGGTTACATTATAGGGATTGCCATACGCTGAACCATCGGTAACGGATACGGGTGGATCGATATTGTCGTTATAGTTGGCAAAACCATTGATTTGGGGCAGTAGTTTGGCTCGATTCTCAGAGATGCCGTATTTCCCTTTTTGTATTTCCTTCCGTTTGCTTTGTAAGGACAAATTGTTTTCGATACCTATTTTGAGGCAGTCCTCCAAGGTTAAGGTATCTTGTGCTCTTGTACCTAGTGCAAGCAGACACAGAAAGGAAAATGTGAACAGTTGTCTTTTCATAATAGTCACTTGATATTTGCACACAAAGTTAGTGGCTTAAAATGCAAGAGGACTATCCATATATCAACTGTTTGTATTCATATTTTCCTTTTTACTATAATTTGAAAACAAACCATAGTAAAAAACGAGTATTAAAAACAAAAAAGACCGCCAAGAGTGGAAGCCTCCTAACAGTCTAAATCTTCTTTGTAGCGGGACCCGGGATTGAACCGGGGACCTCATGATTATGAATCATGCGCTCTAACCAGCTGAGCTATCCCGCCATC
>OBWF01000420.1_pt1 | contig 21293 bp, 19 predicted proteins | sample 1495211 | NCBI WGS metagenome assembly OBWF01 (sample SAMEA2580051, study PRJEB22360) | human gut metagenome | reverse complement strand
GTCGCCCCCAACAGCCTGCGCGCCAAGGCGGCGGCAGAGCGCAGCCAGACGCAAAAGAAGGTCATCGTCTTCTCGATCGCTATCGCCATCGTCGCGGTCATCGCCTGCGCCGGCGCCATCCTTATCACCACTGCCGGTGAGGGTCTGGGCGAGCGTCCCGAGCCAATCCTGTCGTCGCGCACGACCGAGAGCGATGCAAATGGCAACACCCAGTCGCAGGATCAGCAGGCACAGACGGACGATACGCAAGACAGTTCTACCTCTGCCAATTCGTCCTCGAACGCCCAAAACCAATCGCAGGGCACCGATTCCTCTACGGCCAACAGCAGCACGCCGTCCGGCACGACCGACTCAAGCCAAACGACTGACGGTTCGCAGCCGAGCACGGGCGGCCAGACGAGCGACACCACGTCGGGAACGGGCACAACAGACAGCAGCAACACCAACAGCTCGAACAGCTCGAGCGGAACCGCGTCCGGCACGGCATCTGACAACTCGAGCCAAGGCACGGCATCGGGCAACTAAGCACATTTGCCTCTCATAGATAACCGACCTGTATAACGGGCGCGAATCGACAGCGGTTCGCGCCCGTTTGCCTTGGGCGCCGCCATGGCGAACGCTATGCGATGGTAAGATGCTTTACATGTGTAAAGAGGAGATTTGCCATGAGCAAGACAATAGTTAGGCCCATGCTTTCGCTGGGCAACCACATCTATCTGTATCGCCTGCTACGCGATGCGATTGGATGCGGCAAGCAAACGTTTATGACGCAGGTCGAGGAGGCGCTCGCCGCTGGCGACATGACTGCTTATGACCTGGGCTTTGAGTCCACGCGCGAGCTGCTCGAGGAACTTAACGACTGCATTAAGCTGACCGTCTTTAAAGGCGGCCGCCTGTATGCCACCGTCATCGCCAACGAGGCCTGGGATGCTGCGCTTGCCAAGGGCGAGGACAAGCCCAAGACCGCCAAGGGCGCCAAGCAGTCCTACAAAAAGAAAAAGCGCGGTGAGAAGGACCTCAAGGCCGTGCGCCCCAAGCACGTTAAACGTCCTGAGCCCGAACCCGAACCCGTGGCTGAAGCTGTGCCGGAGCCCGAGCCCGAGCCCGAGACAGAGATCGAAGTCGCTATCGAGGTGACGGCAGAAGCCAGAACCGAAATCGCCGCCACGACCGATCCCGAAGTTATGTCAGAGCAGGAAGCCACTGCGGGGCTCAACGAGGCTCCCAAGTCGACAACCGAAGAAGCCGCTAACCAACCCGAGACGTCTGCGTTCCAAAACAGCGATATCTTTGGCGACGAGGCCGAGGACGAACAGCCCGACGAGCCCGACGATCAAGACGCTACTGAGTCGACGCCGGAGCCCGAGACGCCGCGGCCTGCCATCTCGCTTACGGTCGTCTATGACCCCGAGAACGCCAACGCCGGCATCACCACCATGGCATCCACGCCCATCGAGGTAAAGTCGAGCGTCGAGAATCAGAGCGCTCCGCAAGTCGAGCTCGACACCGCGACCGCAGACGCACCCGCCATCGTCGAGCCCGCAGATTCCGCGGCGATGCCGAAAGCGGACACCGAATCAGTACTCGGCACCGAACCCGCGCCCGTCATCGAGGTGACGCCCGTCAATGAGCAGGCCTCCGCACCGGCGATGGCACCGGCCCCCGCACCCGCAGCACCGACCATCCCCGAGGACTTCCCCATCGATTTCGCAACCGAGGTCTTCTGCCCCGGCCCGTTGCTACACCAGCTGTCGACCTATCTCCCCTACGGCGCCGATACCCTCGGCATTGTCGGCGAGTACTACTGGATCGCCCGCGAGCGCGGCACCATCGAGGCCGCGCGAAACCGCGCAAGCTTCCCCCTGCACTATACGCAGGCCGGCGAGCGCCGCGAGGTTACCGTGCGCATCCGCCGCAACACCACCGGCGGTCTCGGAGCCGCCTGGACCATCGATAAAGTCGAAGAACCCGAGCAGTAACGACAAACGGCTCAAATCCAAATCAGGATTTGAGCCGTTTTTATTTGTTGATGTTGCGTAACCAACAGCGAGCGGGCCGCAAGTGCCCCAGGTTGCCGTGAAAGAGGAGCGACGCGTACTTCGGTACGCGAGCGACGGCTTGAACGGCAAGATGGGGTGCTTGCGATCCGCGCAGCGTCGAGCAGTTACGCGGTTTGGAAAACCGCGTAACGATCTAGTCGCGCGTCAGCTTGCGGTGAATACGATGCGGCTGGGCTGCATCCTCGCCCAGGCGCTCGATGCGGTTGGCCTGATAGGCCTCGAAGTTGCCCTCGAACCAATACCAGTTGCCCGGATTCTCGTCGGTGCCCTCCCACGCCAGAATGTGCGTGGCGACGCGGTCCAGGAACATACGGTCGTGGCTAATGACCACCGAGCAGCCCGGGAACTCGAGCAGTGCCGCTTCGAGCGAGGACAGCGTCTCGACGTCGAGGTCGTTCGTGGGCTCGTCGAGGAGCAGCAGGTTGCCGCCCTGCTTGAGCGTAAGCGCCAAGTTCAGACGGTTGCGCTCGCCACCGGAGAGTACGCCAGCGCGCTTCTGCTGGTCCTGGCCCTTAAAGCCAAAGCTCGCCACGTACGCGCGGCTGGGGACCTCGGTCTCGCCGACCATCATGTGGTCCAGGCCATCCGAGACGACCTCCCACAGGTTCTTATCGGGGTCGATGCCAGAACGGTTCTGGTCGACGTAAGAAATCTTGACGGTCTCGCCCACCTCGAGCTCGCCCGAAGTCAGCGGCTCCAGACCCACAATCGTCTTGAACAGTGTGGTCTTACCGACACCGTTGGGGCCGATGACGCCCACGATACCGTTGCGCGGCAGGGTGAACGATAGGTCGTCGATGAGCACACGGCCATCGAACTCCTTGTGCAGGTGATGAGCCTCGAGCACCTTGTTGCCCAGACGCGGGCCCACGGGGATGCGGATGTCGGTCCAGTCGAGCTTCTGGCTTGCGCGGGCCTCGGCCTCCATCTCCTCGTAACGAGCCAGACGGGCCTTGTTCTTGGCCTGGCGAGCCTTGGGCGAGCTGCGTACCCACTCGAGCTCGGCCTCCATGCGCTTGGCGAGCTTGGCGTCGCGGTTGCCCTGCGCCTCGATACGGGCGGCCTTGGTCTCCAGATACGTGGAGTAGTTGCCCTTGTAGGGATAAAGGTGACCGCGGTCGACCTCGCAGATCCACTCGGCAACGTTGTCCAGGAAGTAGCGATCGTGCGTGACGGCAAGCACCGCGCCCTGGTAGTTGTGCAGGAAGCGCTCGAGCCACAGGATCGACTCAGCGTCCAGGTGGTTCGTGGGCTCGTCGAGCAGCAGCAGGTCGGGAGCCTCGAGCAGCAGCTTGCACAGGGCCACGCGACGGCGCTCGCCGCCGGAAAGCACGTTGACCGGCATGTCGGAATCGGGCAGCTGCAGTGCGTCCATGGCCTGGCCGAGCTTGGAATCGATATCCCAGCCGTCGGCGGCGTCAATCTCGTCCTGGAGCTTGCCCATCTCGGCCATGAGGGCGTCCATGTCGCAATCCGGGTCGCACATCTCCTCGCCGATCTTATTGAAGCGATCGACCTTGGCGATCATGTCGCCAAATGCCATGCGCACGTTCTCGATGACGGTCTTGTCGTCGTCGAGCGGCGGCTCCTGCTGCAGGATGCCCACGGTGTAGCCGGGGGTAAGCCTAGCATCGCCGTTGGAGACCTCCTCGATGCCGGCCATGATCTTGAGCAGGGTCGACTTACCCATACCGTTGGGGCCCACGACGCCGATCTTGGCACCGGGGTAGAAGCTCAGGGTCACGTCGTCAAGGATTACCTTGTCGCCATGGGCCTTGCGAGCCTGATACATCTGGTAGATAAACTCCGCCATATGTCTGTTCTATCCTTTCTACCTGCTGTTTCCCTATTCTTGATTCGCTTTAGTGGAAACGAAATGAGGGAACCAGCTCTGAAACGTAACGAAAAAGGGGCATGGTTGCCCACACCCCCTAATACTACCTGGGAAAAGTTCCCCGGAACATACTATGAACTGCGTACGCTAGTTTTCCGCAACCTTAACGAGCGGCTCGCTGCGATTTGCGCCACAACAGATACGAGTAGACGTAGACGGCTCCAACCGAACCAAACGCCAGAACCGCAATCACCGCGGCGACGACTTCACTCGAAAGCACGCTGCCTGCCACGCCCATCACAATCAGGCCAATACCCAGCACCATAAAGCAGGCGCCGCCAAAACGCTGAGTACGGCGCCAGTTCTCGGGATCGGCAAGCGCCCAAGGTGTCTTGATACCGAGCGTATAGTTCTGCTTCACACGCGGCAAGTAGTTGCCTACGCCGATGAACAGCAAACCGACAACACCGGAAATCAGCACGTTGACCGAACCGACCGCCGGCACCACGCCCCAGACCGTAAGCTCTCCCAGCCAGCTTATGGCGCACATGAACAAGGTGAAGGCGATTACGAAGCCCTGATAGAACTTGCCCGAGGTTCGATATGCCTCACCTTTGGGGTCGATGCGCGGCACCACGCAGAACATTGCGAGAAGCGCCAGAGGCAGCACGCCGAGCGCGGAGGCCATCCAGCTAGGACCCCAACCGTCGACGGCGCCGTTCGCGCCCCAGTGCGTGGGAATCTGCGCAGGCAAGCTCGGCATCACCATGAGGTGCGCTACGACATTGGCGACGCACAGAGCGACCAGCGCAATCCACACGCGCGACGATACCCCCGTGGGGTGAATACCCTTGTTTTCGTTATTCATCCTTATCACCTTCCGTGTTTGTAAAGCCCATAAACCAGCCAATCAAATCCTGCATGACGGTGGTGTTTAAGCTGTATACGATGTTTTGGCCATGGCGCTCGTCGGTCACCAACCCGGCGTTTTTGAGCGTCGCCAAGTGATGACTCAGCGACGGCTTACTGATATCGAAATGCTCGGCAAGCTCCCCCGCCGTGCAATTGCCCTCGCGCAGCAACTCCAAAATGCGCCTTCGCGTTGGATCGGCAAGCGCCTTAAAACCCTCTCCCGGCATAAGACCTCCTCTCATCATCTCTCATGACGCGCACACTATACTCAATATTTAGATGTTTGTCTAACTATCTAATCGCAATGCTTCAAACCACATCAAAGCAAACGCCATCGCAACCTATGGGCGATTACCTATAATGGCGATAGCTAAAACACGACCTGCTTCCCCATCGGAGGATATTTATGACCGAAACCGCTGCCGCAGCCGCCATCGAGACACGCGACACCAAGCTCGAGATTATCATGGGCCGCGAGGCACTCGATAAGCTCGCCGATGCTACGGTGCTAGTGCTCGGCTGCGGAGGCGTGGGCTCCAACTGCTGCGAGGCACTCGCCCGCGGCGGCATCGGTCATTTCGTCATTCTGGATAAGGACATCATCGCGCCCAGCAATATCAATCGCCAGGCCATCGCCTTTCACAGCACCGTCGGCAAGCGCAAAGTCGACGTCATGGAGGCTATGATTCACGACATCAACCCTACCGCTACCGTCATCAAGCGCACCGAATACCTGCTGAGCGACAACATCGATGATTTCTTCGCGAGCGTTTTGGAGCAGACGGACGGCAAGCTCGACTACGTCGTCGACGCCATCGACACCATCTCGGCCAAGCTCACCATTGCCAAATATGCTCAGGACCACGACATTCGTTTGGTCAGCTCCATGGGCGGGGCCAACAAGCTCCATCCCGAGTGCCTCCGCTTTGCCGACATTTTCGATACGGTACGTGACCCCATGAGCCGCATCATGCGCAAAGAATGCAAGAAGCGCGGAATCAAGAGCCTGCATGTACTGTTTAGCTGCGAGGAATCGGTTAAGACACAGCCCCGCGACCCTTCCAACATCCACGAGCGCACCGAGCTGGGAACCGCCAGCTTTATGCCGCCCATCATGGGCCAGATGATTGCCGGCGAGGTTATCCGCCAGATCAGCGGCCGCGGCACTGAGCGCGTACGCTCCGATGGCCAACGTCTGGACTAGCGGAGCGCACCGAGATGGAGCCCCAGTTATTTGATGCACACTGCCATCTTGATTTAATGGCTCACCCGGACGCCGTTGCCGATGAGGCGACGGCGCTGGGCTTGGGTCTATTTGACTGCGGCGTCAATCCGCGCGACTTTTCGGCCGCAAACGAGCGCGCCTGTCGCCTACCAGGCATCATCGCTGGCGTTGGGCTCCACCCCTGGTGGCTCGCCGACGGCCGCTGCGGTCCTGCCGAAGTCGATCTGCTTTGCGAAGTTGCTGCCCGCGAGCGCTACATCGGCGAGGTGGGACTCGACTTTTCCGCTCGTTTTGCCGGAAGTGAGCCGCTACAAATACAGGCATTTGACCGGCTCTGCGATACACTCGTGCAGCATCCTCTTACCGGGCGCGTGATATCAATTCACGCCGTTCGTTCGGCGGGAACCGTACTGGACGTCCTCGAATCGCATGGATTACTCATCCCAAACTCCGACTTCCCCGTTATCATCTTCCACTGGTTTAGCGGCACTTCGGACGAACTCGCCCGCGCGCGTGATGCGGGCTGTATTTTTTCCGTCAACGAACGCATGCTTGCGTCTAAACGTGGTCGCGAATATGCCCGACAGATTCCACCCGACCGTTTACTGCTCGAGACCGATGCGCCGGCCGAGCCAAACACAGAAACAAGCGCGCAATCGCTCATCAGATCGCTCACAAGGACCTCGATGCGCATTGCCTCGCTCAAAAACTGCGATGCAAAGCGCATTGAGTCGGCAGTTTTAGCAAATGCGCGCTCTGTATTTGACCTTCGCTAACCCCTGTGGGCAAAAATGCCAAGGAACATGCGAATCGCACAACGCAGTCCCTATTGGAAGGCAGTACAGTTCGACAGCATTACACCAATTCGTGCATGAGATCACGGTTACGTGCATACAATTCGTCAAAGATATGACGGCGCGACGCATATAACTCGTGGGCAGCCATATCGGGCACGATTGTTTGCGCAACGCCAAGGACTTGGGCGAGCTCATCCCATGATGCATAGGCGCCACCTGCGAGAGCTGCCATGATGGCATCACCGAAGCATGCGCCCACCGTAACCTTGGCAACCGAGACCTCGCGCCCGCATACGTCGGCGATGGCCTGCATCCAAACTGGATTTTTGGTTCCACCTCCGACAAGCATAATGCGCCCAATTGGCAGTCTATGCTCTCGCTCGATAATGTCGACATGGGATGCAACGGTATACGCGACGCCTTCCAAGGCGGCGCGAACCATATGGGCTCGCGTATGCCTTCCGGTCAGGCCAAAGAAGACGCCGCGCGCCTCGGGATCGTTGAGCGGAGTACGCTCCCCCGCAAAGTACGGCAGGCACAGGAGCCCATCGGCACCCGGCGCCACACCGGCGGCATCATGCGCCATAACCGTATATGCATCGGGGCCACCGTGGCCCTCGGCCTCTACGGCGTCGCGATACAGCTCTTGGCGCAGCCACGATGTGAGCGCACCCGCCGTATTGGTCCCCGCGCAGATCCCGTAAGTTCCGGGAATGATAAACGTCCCCGGCCACAGGCGGGCATCATCAATCATATGATCAGCTAGGTAGATGAAATACGCCGTGCTCCCCAACTGAACCATCATATCGCCGGGACGGAATACACCCGTCGAAATGGCCTCGGCACCAGAGTCGCCCGTTCCCACTAAGACAGGTGTCCCTGCCGCGAGCCCCGTCGCCTCAGCCGCACGCTGCGTAATCACCCCGGCAATATCAGTAGCCGACATTACCTCCGCCATCTGGTCAGGCCGGCAGAAACGAGCGCATTCCCGAGCATCAACCTTCCAAGTAAAGCGGTCGTATAGGGGAAGAAAATCCTCCGCCAAATAACGGTCCACCGTAAAACGCCCCGTCAACTTTGCGCATAGAAACGACGACGCCGTCAGGAACTTCGCGGCACGTTCGTGCACCTCGGGCATATTCTCCTTAAACCACAAGATCTTAGGAGCAATATCTGACGAACAGGGATCGTGCCCGAAAAGCTCGCGTGCGCGATCTGACCCATATTCGGAAAGAAGCTCGTCAATCTGCGGCTTCGAACGCGCATCGACTCCATACAAAATCGCGGGCGCCAGCGCGTTGCACTCGGTATCGACCGGCACACAGTCACAACCCAATGCGGAAAGGCCCACGCATCCGATCTGTGCCGCGTTAACCCCCGATCGCGCCACCAGCTCGCGCGACAAGCGGCAAAAATCGCCCCACCAAACTGCCTCCGCATCATGCTGGTACCATCCATCACACGGGTTGTCCGTCTCGTGTCCACAAGAGGCTTGGCAAACGATGTTGCATCGATCATCGATTAAGACGCCTTTAGAGGTGCTTGTCCCAATATCAATACCCAGATAGAACGCCATAGGTGCCTACTCCCCTCGCGCCGTACGAGCGGCAGCCATAAAACGAACTACCCGCTCAACATCGACCGGGGCATCCAGCTTTCCGTCGCGCTTTAAGCACGTGCCGACAAACGCGCCATCGTAGTGAGCAAATACGTCAGCCACGGTATTTTCACGACAACCGGTGCCGCATACCACAGGCACTTCGCCAACACGCTCGCGGACCTCATCGGCAAGCTCGCCCGAAGCGCCACGACCGGCAGCAGAACCGCCGATGACCATCGCATCCGGTAGGCAATTAAAGAGAAGTGAATCGGCAATGTCCGCAGTCGTGCGGTCGTTAAGATAAACCTCCCCCTCGCTCGTGATGAAGTGAAAAAGCTTGAGGTCGTCCAGGCGCAGCGCCGCCTTGCGACGCATGGTGTGCGCGAAATCTCGGTTAATCAGCCCAAGATCACCGGCCCAGGCACCGCAAAAATTGCAGCGCGTGAACTGCGCGTCGACGGCAGCGCACAGCTCGATTGTGGCATCACCGTCGTAAATAGCCTCGGCTCCCCAAGGGGTCGACAGATCATGGGACAGAGCCCCGATAACATAACCCATCGATGCAAGGGTTGAGGGAGAAACGTGCTGCTCATAGGGCATCGAGAGCTCATTGGTAATCAAAATGCCATCGACACCGCCCTGCTGCAACGCCTCGAGATCGCGCTTGGCGGCTTCCACGACCTGCGACACGCTTCCGCCCGGGTAATACAGTGGATCGCCCGGCAGAGGACGCAGGTGCAGCATTCCGATAACCGGCTTTTCGGTCTTGAACATCGAAGTTAGAAACGACATAACGTGCTCCTTCATAGGGTTATCGCGGGGACGTTACTCCCCCAGCACCTCGACGTACACTTTTCGCTTCTGCGGACCGTCAAACTCCGCAAGATAGATGTTCTGGGCACCTCCACACACGATGTGGCCATCTTGGACGGGAAAGAAGCAACTGTTTCCACAAATCATGCTCTTGATATGCCCACAGGAGTTGTTGCCGGTGGCTCCATAGCTCGGCAGGAAGTGTGCATGCGCATAGGGGGCATCAAGTGGGGCGATGCGATCAAGCGTCTCCATAAGATCCGTCTCCACGCAGGGCAGCCCCTCGTTTACCACGATTCCACAGGTCGTATGCGACAAAATAATCGCTGCCAAGCCATTGGTCACCGAGCTGCGTTCGATGGCAGCGTGCACGTCTTCGGTAATATCGATGAACTGGTCCGGAGCAGTCGATAGATAGCTCAATGTCTCGAGCGTCACCATGTCTACTCATCCCCTTCAAGAAAACGCAGGGCATTACCCCAGTAGAGCCTTTCTCGCGCATCATCGCGCATGGGCACGGTATCGAGCGCCCGCTTGAGTTTGAACGCACGGAAGCGCGGCGTATTGCTGGCGAACATCACTTGGTGCGATAGCGCGCGCTCATACCACAGCGGCCCCATATCGACCGTGAAAAGACGCTGCATCATCTCCTCGGGCGAATCGATGTAAGTGATAGAGGTGTCCGTGTAGCAGTTGGGATACTTGAGCAGCATCGCCACGGTCTCGCGTACCCAGGGCCAGCCAAAGTGAGTCAAACTAAAGCACACATTTGGATGCGTTGCGATTGTGTGCTCAAATGCAAGCGGGTTACTGCGCGAGAGCTCTGCGCCAGGCTCCCAAGACATACCGGCATGGAAAACCACCGGCTTGTTATAGCGCTCGCACAGCTCGTAAAGCGGCTCGGCCACAGCATCATCGGGGGCAAAACCCTGCTTTGCAGGATGCAGGCAAAGCCCCTTTGCCCCCAACTCGGTAAAGGCGCGCTCCAATTCGTCTGCGGCACCGCTCACCTGCGGGTCTACGCTCGCAAATCCCCACAGACGATCGGGATGCGCGGCAACCAGCATGGCAATCTGCTCGTTGGTGCCAAAGTGCCCTCCGCATGCCGTGGTTACATCGAGCGGCATGAGCAAGCTCTTCTGCACATCGCAGACGTCCATCTCAACTTGAAGCTCGTCCCAATCCATGGGACCCATATGCCCCATACCAAATTCTCGTGACCAAAAACCGAATCCATCAGGCTCATCACCCGGCGTACAGATCTCGCCGTAGAGCATGGGCTGAACCAACATGTCGATAACCATTTCGTACTCCTTTCCAGGCATTTGACCCTAGTACGGCTCAAACGAACCAATCACTCGGGACGACAGCTCAGCGCCCGCCTTCATACACGCAGGAATATCAAGGCCATCGATCACGCCCTTGGTAAACCCGGCAATATACGAGTCGCCGGCACCCACGGTATTAACGACCTTCTCCGCCGGTACGATCCCGCACTCATAGAAGCGCTCACCGTCATAGGCAATGCTTCCCTTCTCGCCAAGCGTGGCAACCGCAACGCGCGGTCCCAATTCCTGCACGTGGCGTACCCAGTCTCGCAGCTCCGGAGTGTCCTCTTCAAACGACATGAACGCATAGTCTACGTAAGGAAAATGAGCCTCGCATGCATATTCGGGATCCTGGCTGAACACCGAGAAGTCCATAACCACCGTCTTGCCCGCATCATGCCATTCGGGCAGGAGGTCCAAACAATTGCCAAACAGGTCGGTATGAATGATGTCATGCTCTAGGATAAACGCCCGGTCATCTTCATTCGGACGATATGTCTCCATTACGCCATCGATTGCCTCGAGATGCACGCGATCGACGCCGTCTTTCAATGCCATGAGCATCACCGAGGTGTCGCCATCCTCCACCCGCAGATGTGAGATATCGAGCCCCTCAGCGGCCAGCGCCTCTCTCATCTTGTCTCCGTACTCGTCCTTGCCGACAACCGACACGGCGGATACCGAAACGCCCATTCGTGCAAGATGGATACCCCAGTCAATGCCATTACCAGTCGGATAGAACACGCCGATGTTTTGATAGACGTCCGCACAGCAAAAACCAGCCGCGCACGCTTTAATACCCATGGTCTTCTCCAATGTTCAAAAGGGGACCCACCACATGGCGAGCCCCCCTTTTCGCGTTTCGCTTATTGTTTTGCATCGGCCGTCCAAGGCCTCATAGCCAGACCGCCGTACGCTTTCTTAAGCTATTCGACAATTGGTGCTCCGTGGCCCCAAGAACCTTCCATGCCGCACACGGTCGAGGCAAACCCGGCAGCAAAGTCGAGCGCGCGCTCGATGGCCTCGGCGCCATCCTCACCACGCTTGGCGGAATCGAGATAGCACATCAAAAACGAGGTGAGGAACGAGTCGCCCGCCCCCATGGTGTCCTTCATGTCCGTTACCGGTTTAGCCAGCTGGCGGTAATAACGCTCGCCGTCGTAAGCAATGCAGCCCTCGGCGCCCGCCGTAGCCGACACAAAACGCGGACCCAGGCCCTTCACCCATGCCAGACGCTCGCGAATCTCGTCCTCACTTGCGGCATCCGCCGCGCTAAAGAAAGCAAAATCGACGTAGGGCGCAATCTGCTCGTAGTACTCGTCGGTGGAGTCATCCGAAAAGTCAAAAGAGACCGTGACGCCCGCAGCCTTCAACTTGGGAAGCTCGCGCTCGGTAAAGCAATAGTTGCCCGAATGAACCACATCGAACTGCTTCATGTACGAAAGGTCAAAGCGATCGAGGACATAGCGCGCATCGCCACGGATACCACCCTCGTTGGAGCCGAGGAAGACACGGTCACCGTCGACAACGGTCACGCGAGCCGCTCCGTTCTCGCCAATCATCTGCTCGCACTTGTCAAGCTCGATACCCTCATCCTCGAGGCTTGCAATGACATGCTCGGCAGCGGCATCATTGCCAAAAATGCCCATGTATGCGGAGCGTGCGGCACCGCATTTCTTGGCATAAACGGCGAAGTTCACCGCATTGCCGCCGGGATACATGGTGTGGATATGCTCGTAGCGATCGACGACGTTGTCGCCAAATCCGAGCGCGTTAACGTTAAATGCCATGGCCTTTGTCCCTTCTAGTACTCGACAACACCCATATAGCGACGGAAATCGGGATCGTGATCAAACACCTTGCCGCGTGCAGCACGCAGCTCGCAGTTCATGGCGTAGAACAGCACCGGGTCCAGATAGGCACGGACGCTCGCCGGCACGGCTTCCATACCGTACTCCTTGGCATCGAGCACCATCAGCGTATCGGTATGCGTCTTAAGGAACGCCAGGGCGCGCTCGTCCATGGCACGGCACTCGCTGGAGCCCATCTGCAGGAAGTAAAAAACGCCATCCTGAGTAGCCTCGAAGGGGCCATGGAAGTACTCGGCAGAGTGGATGTAGCTGCAGTGCTGCCACTGCATCTCCATAAGAGAGCAGATAGCGAAACCGTAGGTCTGGCTAAAGTTGGGACCGCTGCCCAGAATGTAGAAGAACTCGTGCTCCTGGCAAAGCTTGGCAAAACGATCGCCCAGCTCGGCATTTACCTTCTCGCGTGCCGGGGGAAGAATCTTATCCATCTCGGCGATACCGGCATACATATCGGCAAGATCGGCGTAGCCCTCCTGCTGATCGAGCAGCTCGGCCGCAAGCGACAGCGAAATGCCAGCGGGGACCTCGGCCTGCGGCACGCCCTCGCCCCACGGGTAGACCCACGTGGTCCACTTGCCGGAGTCAATCTTGGATCCAGCGTTGTCGGTCTGGGCGATCACCGTAGCGCCGGCAGCAAGGGCAATCTCGCAGCCCTCGACGACCTCGGGGGTGTTGCCACTGTGGCTACAAGCGATGACCAGGGACTTCTCGCCCAGACGACGCGGACGCATGATATCGAACTCGCGAGCCGTATAGATATACGAAGTGAAGGTGGTTGCCTCGCGCTGCAGAAGCTCATGAGCCGGGATCAAATCGATCATGGAGCCACCGCAAGCAATCCAGTAGACGCTGTCGAACTTGCCCTTCTCGGCAATTGCCTCTTTGATCAGATCGTGTGCGTTCATATCCAGTTCCTTTCTTATTTGGCCCGCAATCAATGACGTTGGTTGCGTGGCCGATGGTTGTTTTAGTCAATCAGATATTTCTCGAATGCGGCCATGTTCTTGGCATCTGCCGCCGCCGGGTCATCGTAGTAACGACCGTCCGTGATTTCCTGGCCCAGCATGCCGTCGAAACCATGGGCGTTGAGTGTGGCGACGAAGGCGTCCATATCGTGCTTGCCATCGCCCCACACCAGATGGCCATACGGGTCACCGTCGATAAAGTGCATCTCGTGAATTGCCCCATCACCAAAGGCGGCAAACCAGTCCTCGAGCGTCTCGCCTGCAACGCCCATCGCGGTTGTATCAACCATGGGCTGTAAGTACGGGCTCGCGACCTCGTCAATCATGCGCTTCGCATCGGAAACCGTCGTCACAAGGTTGCTCTCCTCGGGACGCAGGCTTTCCATCGTAAGCACCAGACCGTGCTCGCCGGCATACTCCGCCAGAATGGACAAGTGCTCGCGGCTGCGCTTCCAGGCTTCCTCGCGGTCCTCGTCCCAGTCGCCCCAGCCCGAGTTGATGGACATGCGGTCGCACCCAAGTACCTCGGCAAGCTCAATGCCGTGCTTAAAGTACGCCAGGCTGCGCTGTTCATGCAGCGGTTTGCGTGCGCAGTACTGCCAAGGATAGACAACATTCTCGGGACACAGAGTACGATACCTAAGCCCACGGTCTGCAGCCTTTTTCGCCAGGACCTCAGCCTCAAAGTAGCCCGTGTGGTCGAGCGTCACATGCGGCTCCGCACACCACAGCTCAATGGACTCAAAGCCCAAACGCTGCTGCACATCAAGGAAGTAATCGAGCGACCACATGATGTAGTGGATATTCATGCCCGCAATCTGTTCGCGGTGCAGCGTCGGTTTGGATTCAGACATCTTATGCCTCCTTATTTCGATCGAACACGATTTGTCCGTCCGACATCGTCATGTCAACCGCAAGATCGCGTGCGTCGCGATAATCGAGGTCGAACACATCCCGATCGAGCACGCAGATATCGGCAAGCTTGCCAACCTCGAGCGTACCCAGCTCGTCTTCGCGCATCAGGTCGTACGCGCCCCCGGCAGTCCAAGCGCACAAGAGCTCGACAAGCGTCAGCGTGTTGACCTCATTCACGGGCAGTCCGTCGGCGAAGAATCCGCCGCACGCGCTGTAGATTGACTCGCCCAGGCTCGGAATCAGCAGCGGCAGATCCGTGCCGCAGCACACTGTGCATCCGGAATCTTCCATGCCGCGGCGATTCCAGCTGTGCAAAAGTCGCGTCTCGCCAATTTGTCGACGCATCATCGACAGGCAATCCTCGCGCCGGTCCAGCGTCAGAATCTGCGGATAGACCTCGCAAATTCCACCTAACTTGCCAAACTCGACAAGATCGGTCGGGTCAGAGTTCTCGAGATCGGTAATCGCATGGCGGCGAAGCATCCGTCCGTGCTCGTCTCGAGGCAGCGAGGCATAGAGCGCCACGGTACGACGAACGGCGCCATCGCCCTGGCAATGCAAGGAATATCGGAAGCCGTCAGCATCAATTGCACGCAGCTCGTTCTCAATCAGATCCCACTCTGGCTCCTCGACGACCGTCTTGCCGGCAGCGCCCGCATCGGCCGTGTCCTCATAGGGGTCTATCATCTCGGCAAGCCCCGCCCATACGCCGCGATCGGTCATACGGTTGAAGCCAGAAAAACGAACGAACGGTCCCCGGAAGCGCTCTCGTGCCTCGCGGGCATATGCCAGATTTGCACCGGCACCCACCGGCTGCGACATCATAGAGACGCGAACCGTCAGCTCACCAGATTCCTCACGGCGAGCCATTTCGTCGGCAAAGCCGTAGTAGTCATCAAACGCCATCTCCTTGATGGCGGTAACGCCGCGCTCGTTAAGCATGCTCATGTAGTCCGAATACCCGGCACGCACCTCGGGCAGCGCGAGGAAATCGCTCATCATGCGCCAGATCTTCTCGGCATAGCACGCCTGGGGTGTAAAGCCGTATCGCGCACTGGCGGCAGCATTGAGAACGCAGGTCTCCGCACCCGGTGTAAAGCAGACGACAGGGATATCGCCAAAACAATCGTCAAACACAGCTGCCGTATTTGCGTTCTCGGCATCCGATGCCAACGTTTCGGGTAGGTTGTGGCCAAAAGCCGCCGCGCAATCCGGATGATCTTCTTTCCATGCACGCAAGAGCGACACGGCCTCTTTGGCATCATCGATGCCGGACAGATCAGTCCCCAACGTCCGCAGCGCCCAACCTGTATAGAAGGTATGCACATCGATCAGGCCGGGCATGACAGTGCGGTCGCCCAGGTCAACTACCTCGTCCGCCTGGGTCAAATACGAAGCTACCTCACGCTTGGTGCCAACAGCCTCAATTCGATTGCCACGGACCGCTACGAAACCTTCAAACGGCAGGTCCCCCGTACCGGTAAAGACGCTCTTAGACGTCAGGACCGTCAAACGATCAGACATCACAACCACCTACACCGGAAGCATGCCAGAGATTGCCGTTACGATCAGGCCAAAGACGACCATGAAAATGAAGAACTTCCAAATGGTCTTCCACCATTGGCCAAACGAAATCCTAGCCACGGCAAGACCGGCGACCGTCATGCCCGCCACGGGGCTGATGGTGTTGATGGTCTGGTTGGCAAACTGGAGCGCGGTGACGGCCGCCTCGGGATTGAGGCCCATGAGCTCGGTCAGGGGGCCCATAACGGGCATGGTGAGCGCCGCCAGGCCAGAACTCGAGGGAACCAGCAAAGAGAGCAGGCCAAGGACGATATACATAAACGTGGTGTAGACGGCGGCGGGTGCACCGGCAAGCGCGGTAGCGAGCGCCTGGAGGATGGTGTCGATGATCATGCCGCCCTCGGCGATGACCAGAATACCGCGAGCGATACCGATAACGATGGCAGCGTACGCAAAGTCGGCGAGACCCTTAACGAACTCCTCTGCGATCGTCTGCTGGTCAAGGCCGCCCAGGATACCGGCAAGCAAGCCCATGCCAAGGAACACGGCGGAAATCTCATTCATGTACCAGCCCTGGGTAACAAGACCCCAGACGATAATGCCCATACCGCAAGCAAAATCGATAAGCACGAGCTTCTGACGGATAGTGAACTCTTCCTCGATGGAGGCATCGGTCACGGAAAACTCAATACGCTTGAGCTTATCGTCCTCGTACACAATGGACGACTCGGGGTTTTTCTTGACGCGCATGGCGTAGCGCATGGCCCATGCGATACCGACGGCAGTGAAGATGACCCAAGAAACGGCGCGCAGCCACAGTTGCGGATTGCCCTCGATGCCAATGATGCCTTGGGCGATCAAAACATTAAACGGGTCGATGGTCGAAGCACAATATCCCAGGTTAGGACCAAGGAAGCAGATGATGAATGCCGTCATCGAGTCATAACCGATACCCATCATGATGGGAATGAAGATGGCATAGAACGGCAGGGCTTCCTCAGACATGCCAAACGTAGTGCCGCAAATGGACAGCAATGTCATCGTGATGGGAATGATGAGGATGTCCTTGTTCTTGAGCTTTTTAATCACACGGCTCATGCCGGCATTCAAAGCGTTGGTCTTGGTGATGATCGCGAACGATCCGCCAATCAATAAGACGAACGCAACGACGTCGGCAGCCTCTTGGATACCCTTGGTGGGCGCTTGCAGAACCGCGAAGATATCCTGGCCCAGATTGATGGTCTCGCCGGTCTCGGAATCGGTGTAGTTCTTATCGACCTGTTCATAGGTTCCAGCAACGGCGACTTCACGCTCGCCCGCCGCTGTTGAAATCGTCTTGCGCTGATACTGACCAGAGGGAACGATCCAAGTCAGGACCGCAAAGACAACGATCAGCAAGAACATGATCGTATAGACATGCGGTAATTTGAACTTAAAACGTCTGTTTGTCTTCTTCGCCTTCGTATCTGACATAGATACCTCCAAAGAACTCGAGACTGCATCGCATCTCGCTTCAACGTTTGCATAAGGCAAACGTTCTATGACGTCCCATAGATTACCAGCAGCTTTTTCCTTCATCAAGATAATTTCAAACTGGTTGCCGCAACGCGGTTGAACGGTTGTGTTCGCGCCGTGAACGGTATGGAAACGCCCGGTGAGATGATCCACCGGGCGTTTCCATTCGCAATGTCCTAGATGTCAAAAACGTAGCGAGACCCAACGATCCGCTGACGACCGATGATAAACGGCCGCCGCTGCTCATCGAAAAAGAAGGCTTCCATATAAAACAAGGGTTCGCCAACGGGAACTGCCAACAGCCGAGCGACCTCGGGCGACGCGCACGCGATCTCGAGCGTGCACGGGTCGGTAAACGCGGGCGTGCGGCCCGTTCGGTTGCGCACGAACTCAAAAATGGATTGGTTAGATAGAGGTGCCGTTGATAGATAGGCGTTGTCCTCGTAAACGTATATGTTGTTCTCGAGCATGACGGGGACTCCATCGGCAGTACGTACACGCTCAACGCAAATCAAATCAGTTCCAACGGGAACACCAAAGAACTGCGCTTCGGTAGAATCTGCCGGCAGTATCTTTCTCGAAATGACGCACGCCCCCGGCTCCATTCCGTTAACGCGGCATGCGTCCGAAAAACTCTGGACGTCATCCTTCTGGCGAATCTTGCGCTTAAGCTTGGGGGCATTGACAAACGTGCCTTTCCCCTGCCGCTTCGTTAGATAGCCCTGCTGGACGAGCTCCTCAATAGCGCGTCGCACGGTAACGCGGCCAACTTTATAGTTCTCAGCCAATTCGAATTCGTTGGGTATCCGCGCGCCCGCCTTGTAGGCACCGGAATTGATTTCGTTTTTAATGATATCGATAACCTGTTGGTACAGCGGTATCGCTGCTTTACCGTCAGTTAGTCCTTCAGTCGGTGGCATATACCCTCTCCCAGCCCAATTAAGTCAAAAGCGGGCTTAAGGGCATTCAACAAGCCCTTAAGCCCGCATTAGCATAAAGTATGCTAGGTGTCGCACCAAAATGTCGGGTATTTACTCATCTGACCCGAAAAACGCGCAACTACCGCGCTCCTAAGAAAGCGTGAGCAGCTCCGGCAGCTGGTCGATAATCTTGTCCGCGGCATCCTGGCTAAAGCCAAAGCGCTCCTCGCGCTTGGCAATAACTGTCAGGCCGGCTCGCTTGCCGGCAGTGATGCCAGGCACCGAATCCTCAACGCAGCAGCAGCGATTCGCGGGCAGCCCCAGCAGGTCCAGCGCATGCAGGTAGATGTCGGGCTCGGGCTTGCTCTCCTTAAACTGCTCGCCGCTCACCACATACTCAAAGGCATCCGACAGCCCGCACGCATTGAGCACTTCCTCGATGCTATCCATGGGAGACGAGCTGGCAAGCGCCACGCGAACGCCACGGCGCGGCAGCTCTCGAATCGTATCCACGGCGCCTGGGTTAATCAAAGCCTGATAGTCGCGCGGACGCTTATGCGCCCACTCGTCCCAACGGATCAACGCTTCCTCGCCAGTTAAATGCCCCTTCCCGGCGCGCTCAAACCAATCGACCAGCATACGCAGGAAGAACTGATGCGAGGTACCAACCTGCCCGTTCAACTCCTCTTGAGTCAGGTTAAGCCCAAGCTCCTTGGCAAACGCGGCAGTCTCGCCCAGGTAGTAATACTCGGTATCGACAATGACGCCGTCCATGTCAAAGATAACGGCGTCGAACGGAAATGCGGACACGGCACCCTCCCTAACAAAAGGGCGCCCGCAAGCGGACGCCCGAGCCATGCACTATCGGCGATTCTAACCCAGCAGCTTATCCAGCGCCACCGCAATGCCGTCTTCGTTATTATTGGCGGTCACCATCTGGGCCACAGCCTTGACCTCATCGACGGCGTTGCCCATGGCAACACCGGTTCCGGCCCACTCAATCATAGACTTGTCATTCTGGCCGTCGCCAAACGAGACGACCTCGCTGGCATCGATGCCGAGCTTGGGCAGGGCACCCTCGAGCGCGCGGGCCTTGTCAATACCGGGCGCCGTGTACTCAAAGTACCAGTCGGCCGTAAACATACCCGAAAGCGTCTGGGTAAAGGGCGCGTACATCTCCTCGTGATGCGCTTGCAGATAGGCCGGGTCGCCCGCCGTCAGCAGCTTGTCCACGGGATAAGTGTCCACGACCTCATGCAAGCTCTCGACCTCGCGGATCTTAAGGTCGCAGGCATCGCGCTCGTATTTGACGATATTCTTCTGCGAGCCGTCCGGCAGTGTAATCATGCAGCGATACGAGTCCTCTACATGCAGGTCGCGCCCGAGCGAGATCATGGGGATCACATCATAGTTTTGCAGGTGATCAATCAGACGGTGCAGTTCGTCAGCTGGCATGGCCTGGTCAAAAAGGACCTCATCGGTCTGAGCGTCGACCACATGCGCGCCATTGAAAGCGACTAGTAGACCGTCATGGTTTTGGAGGTCGAGCTCCTGTGCCAGAGCATGTAGCCCCCATGCGGGACGGCCCGAAGCCAAGATGAGCTTAATACCCGATTCCTGCGCCGCGAGCAGCTTCTCGCGCGTACGCGGGCTGATCACCTTCTGATCGTTGGTAAGCGTACCGTCGATATCCATTGCGATGGCTTTAATTGCCATATGTGCCTCCTTGCATCGTTTTTATCGCGCACTATCTTATCCGAGCCGGGGCACGTTCGCACAGCGCGCGTATGACGGTTGCAAAACCACCCCATTTGAAACAAAGGCAAAAAAGTACTTGCAAAGACGCGTTCCGACATATAAGTTGAAAAAAGACCGCCGTTGCGGTTTTAAGTAGATCGAGCATATGAAGTTTGAGTTTTAGCGTGTAAGAGAAGGAAGATCGGCAAAGTACAACCCCAAACGCAATGACAACTTAATGAGGTAACTGCCACATGTGAGGCACCCAGGGCATTGCTGTCTCGATTTTGAGCACGATGCCTTCCGCCTTGCATGGGCCGTTCCATCCCGCCCCTGCAGCAACTGCCTCACGGGCTCATTGAAAACCGCATAGCACCCCAACGTCAGCACATCACCCACGGCAAGCACATCACTCACGACAACCAACACATCAACAAACAGCACGAACATCAACCGATTGGAGAAGCTATGACAAACCACCACGCTGAAGACGGCGATAAGAAAAGCATTCTGGATGCCCGCATTGAGCGAGCATATGCAAACGAATATGACGCCACCTTTGCCGCCGCGACCATCAAGAACTACGCGTCGCTACCGCTCGCGACGATCTTGGCCGACCACCCTCAACTGCTGAAGCGCTGCACAAAGATCATGGGCGACCCCGACATTCGCAAGCTGACAGACCCCTATGCCCCAAAACGCGACAACGATTCATACGTTCTTACCGTAGGCTGCCTAGCCCATATGCTTACGGCGCTCGACACGAAACTCAAGCTCGAATGGGAACCCGACGAGCGTCATGAACTCGAAAGCAAGCGGAACACCCTGCGCACCGCACTGTTCCTTCCGTTGGACGGCCTCAAGCGCTGCAACGTCGAGCTCAATACACAGACGCGGCAAAAGCCCGGAACCACGGGGCAGAAAACTCCAAGACCCCATGCGGCCATCGTCGACCGCAACCGATATAACCGCATGACCGCGCACTTTTCCGCCGAGGGAGCAGCCATAAGGACGCTGATCGACCTGCTGTGCCTCCTGAGCATCAACGAGCTATTTGAGGGCTATCTCGCCCTTGTTCCCGCGACGGCACCCAAGTCGGTAGCAAAGATCATCGAGACCTGCAGACGCCAGTTTGAGCGCCATCGCAATGGCAACGAGATGAACGCCAGCATCGCGCAGTACTACGCGGCTCATTACAAAAATGACGGATGTGCCCCTGTCGAGCATCAGCTACGGCTCGCCTACACCACCCCCCCCCCCACCACCCCACGACGGAGAGC
>OBWF01000412.1_pt1 | contig 21603 bp, 19 predicted proteins | sample 1495211 | NCBI WGS metagenome assembly OBWF01 (sample SAMEA2580051, study PRJEB22360) | human gut metagenome | reverse complement strand
GCAAGCATACGGTTACCGGACTCGGAGTTATTGAAGCACGCGAAAGAAACGTATGGAATATGAGTGCCAAACGTCTGAATTATAATATTAACATAGATGAAATCAATGCGGGAAGCAGTGACCCTGCCGATATCAGCAACGGTGGTACGTCTTGGAAAGAACGTCAGGTAGGTTATGCATTCCGTTTGGGATATAATTATGATAACCGTTATATGGCGGAAGTTTCCGGTCGTTATGACGGACACTACTATTTGCTCCAGGCAAACGTTTTGGTTTCTTCCCTGCTTTCTCACTGGGATGGAACTTGCGGGAAGAATCCTTTATGAAAGATGTCGAATGGATGGATAAACTGAAATTGCGTCTTTCTTATGGTGAGTCTGGAAACTTGGCTGGTAGTTCCTATCAATATATGAGTGATTACGGATTCGGAAACGCTGTAAACTTTGGCGGTGTACCTATGATGGGTATGTGGGAGAACTTGCAGGGGAACCCGAACATTACTTGGGAGAAAGCTAAGAAGTTTGACTTCGGTGTGGAGTTTTCCGTATTGAACGGTATGTTTTCTCTGGAAGCTGACTATTTCTATGAGAAGCGTTCGAATATGCTGATGGCTCCGAATGCATTGGTTCCGGCAGAATATGGTATTCCTTTGTCACAGGTCAATGCGGGAAGTATGCACAATCAAGGTATTGATTTATCTCTGAATTTCAACAAACGTATCGGCAAAGACTGGATGATCAGTGCAAAAGGTACTTTCACTTTCGCACGTAATATTCTGGATGAAGTATTTGAGACGGAAGCCACCTTCAATAATCCGAATCGTCGCAGAACAGGACGTCCCGACGGAACAATGTTCGGATACAATGCTTTGGGGTACTTTACTTATGACGACTTCAATCCTGACGGTTCCTTAAAGGCCGGCATCGCTACTCAACCTTGGGGACAGGTATATCCGGGTGATTTGCGCTACGAAGATTTAAGCGGTCCTAACGGCGTGCCTGATGGAAAGATTGACGAACACGACCAGACAGTGATCGGCTTCTCTAACTGGGCGCCCGAAATTATTTTCGGTCTGGCTCCTACTGTCCAATGGAAGAACTTCGACCTGAACGCATTGATTCAAGGGGCTACCCGTACCAGTATCTCATTGGGTGAGACTTTGGTAATGCCTTTCTTTGATTCCGGTTCGGCTACTAAGTTACAATTCAGTGATCACTGGACGCCGGATAACACGAACGCACCTTATCCCCGTCTGACCAGTGAAGTAACGGTGAATAACCATCGTCAACCTTCTTCGTGGTGGGTACGTGATGCTACTTATATCCGTTTGAAGAGTATTGAAATCGGTTATACCTTGCCTCGTTCGGCACTGAACTTTATTGGTATCAGCTCTGCCCGTGTATATGCTTCCGGACAAAACCTCTGGACATGGACTCCGTTTATGAAAGAATTGATTGACCCGGAAGCCAAATCCGCTAATGGTAAATACTATATGCAGCAGGCTGTATATGCTTTTGGTTTGAATATTACTTTTTAATTAGTTAACCATCATAACAAGATAGAATATGAGAATACATAATATAATAAAAACAGTTTGCCTGGCAGGCTCATTAGCCTTGTTGTCTGCCTGTGAAGACTGGCTTGAAATAGAGCCGAAAGACCGTTTTGGAGATACAACGGTTTGGGGATCGGAAGAAAATGCCGATATGTTTCTGAATGATATCTATAATCAGTTGCCGCATCTGAACAATGAAACACAGAATCTGGATCAATATTCGGATAATTCATACGTAGGTGCGGAATGGATGAATGCCCGTACAACGATTTATACCGGAGCATTATCTCCTACCAGTTGGATACCCGGCCCTTGGGATATGTGGAAATGGGGACGTCAGAACAATGACGACGCCAAAGGACAGTATGAACGTATCCGCTCCTGTAATCTGTTCATTACGAAAGTAACAGAATCCGATTTCTCGGCAGATTATAAGAAAGAACGTCTTGCAGAAGCGCGTTTCTTGCGTGCCTGGTTCTATCATTATCTCTGGATGGCGTACGGTGGTGTGCCTATCATTACGGAAGTGCTGGATAATAACGTGAGTACGGATATCTTTTATCCGCGTGAGACTGCACAGAAAACATTTGAGTTTATCGACAAAGAGTTGGACGAGATTAAAGATGATCTTCCTCCACGTCGTAGCGGTTCCGATCTGGGACGTGCTTCCAAAGGAGCAATTCTGACGCTGAAAGGATGGGTGGAACTGTTCCATGCCAGTGAATTGCGTAATCCGGGCAAAGACAAGAAACGCTGGGAAGCAGCTGCGGCTACCTTGAAAGATGTAATTGACTTGCAGGTCTATCGTCTGCAACCGACTATTCTTGACCTTTGGACAGAAGCTACCAACAATAACGATGAAGTGATCTTCGACTTCCAGATGTCTAAGCAGAATGGCGGGCGTCGTGAAGGCCTGTTCGGTCCGGTGTTTGTAAAAGGAGTACAGTCCAGTTGGGGAAATATGCAGCCTACACAGGAACTGGTTGACGACTATTGCATGGCAAACGGATTGCCTATCACTGACCCTGCATCCGGTTACAATAAGAATAATCCTTATAAAAATCGTGAGAAACGCTTCTACCAGAGCATCCTGTATGACGGATCCATGTGGCAGGGGGAAGAGATTATCACTCGTGTAGGTGTAGGTAGTCCCAATGAGATTGATACTTCTTCGGATAGTGACGTTACGAATACGGGATACTATACTCGTAAGACGATTGACGAATCCGTGAATGGAGCGGATAATCTGCAAATGAGTAACGGAATGGCAAATTATATTTTCTTCCGTTATGCAGATGTGTTGCTGATGTATGCAGAAGCTTCTTTGGAAGCCGGAGATAAACCGACTGCCATCGAATATCTGGATATGGTGAGAACACGTGGAGATAATATGCCTTCTATCGGCGATACTTATCCGCAGGGAATCACAGAAAATCAGTTGCGGGAAATCATTCGGAGAGATCGCCGTATAGAACTGGCATTTGAAGATAAGCGTTGGTGGGACATTCTTCGCTGGAAGATTTGTGATGGTGAAAACGGAGTGATGAATAAACCGATTGGTGGTATGAAAATAGAAGATACCAATGGAGATGGTGTGTGGGAATACAATTATCATGAAGTTGGTAAACGTACCTTCCTGCCACGTATGTATTATCAGCCCATTCCGCAGTATGTGATAGACAAGAATCCGGTGATCCGCGAGCAAAACGGCGGTGAAGACGGATGGGTAAACGGGCAGAATCCCGGATATTAATAAAGAATGTAAACCTTGAAAGATTATTCGTATGAAACTAAATAGATTTGTCATGGCGGCAAGTGCGGTACTTTGTTCGTTTGCCTTGCTGAGTGGATGTAGTGATGATGATGTTTGTAAAGTATATATTCCGGAAGCCAAAGCTTTGCAGATTAAAAACTTCGATTTGGGTGAAGAACTGAGAGAAGTATTTCATGTGGCTGTGACTGCCAGTGACTATGTGACCCGTTCCGGTAAGGAAGTGGGGGGAGATGTAAAGGTGCAGTTGACTGTGGATTAGGCGAAGGTGCAGGAGTATAATTCTTTGTGTGGGACAGACTATCCTTTGCTTCCTTCCGATTGCTATACGCTGACAACAGAAACTGTGATTCCGGCCGGAGAGAGTTCTTCTGCCGATTTGGTGCTCACGGTAAATGCACAGGGAAAAATCCAGCCGTTTGATTCTTATTTGCTGCCGGTCACTATCACTTCGGTAGAAGGTGCGCAGGCGGATCATATTCAGCAAACGGTATATTATCTTTTGAGTGGTGCGGAAGATGTATGGGCGATGCCACTGGCCGACCGCAGTGCATGGCAGGTAGTAGAAGTTTCTTCGGAAGAGACGAGCGGCGAAGGGTCGGATAACGGTCACGCTATCCACGCTTTTGACGGACTGAAAGGAACTTTCTGGCATACACAATGGAAAGGCAACGAGCCTCAGCCACCACATCATATCGTAGTAGATATGGGGCAGGAAGTGAAAATGCTGGGCTTTCAGTATGTATCCAGAGATCATGGTGAAGCATGGCCGCAGGAGATGACGATGGAAACCAGTCTGGATGGCTCGAAGTGGGAGTCGGCAGGTACTTACAGTGACCTTCCTGCCGGGGCAAAAGAGGAATTCCGTTCCTATTTCCCGGGATTTAAGCAGGCACGTTATTTCCGTCTGACAATAACTGCCGTGTATAGTGGCAAATGGGCAACAGCGGTAGCAGAGATTAATGCGATTTCTATTATTAAATAACAGAAAAGACGATAACCATGAAAAAATACATTTATATACTTTTGACATTCTGCCTGTTAATCTCCTGTATGGAAGATCCGACGGCAGGTGTGGTCGTTCCTAAATATACTCCGTCTACCGAGAATCCGGGAGGTCCGGGTGAAGAACCGGGTGATGGGCTGATAGATCCGGCAGAACCGCTGGACAGGGGATTTATACATCTAAAAGGTAGGGAACTGAAATCCCTGAATTCTATTTCCATCACAGGACTGAATGATGGCGAGAAAGTAATTCTTTCCACTTTGGCAGGGCTTGCGGCAAGAGTGACGGGCGATCAGGTTTATATCAATGAAGGCGGTCCTTCTTCCGTATGGTTGAAGCAGATGCAGAACAAGTACGGAATTCCGGTAAATACTTATAACGCTTTGGCTCCATTGGTGCAGCATTATGTAGAAACCGGAGTGATCAAGGGATATATTGTCTATACGCCCTATTCGGAAGGACAATCTCATTCGATCAATGTAGCCACTTCTTTATGTGGTTTGCTTCGGGGGATTGCGGTACCGGAATCTCTTGTAGATAAGGTAAAGGCAATGGGAGTGACAACCGAACTTATGGACGTAAGGTCTTATGATGAGAAGTGGCTGTACGAGAATTATAAAGACCAGTTGGACAAGAGTCTTGCAGCCGATATGAAACCGGAAATCTTCCATCACCTGCGCGATTATATCACAATGACCAATGCTTTTGCTTTTTATGACTACAATGCGAGCGAGGATTGGTCATGGCGTACTTCTATACTGAAAGATCTGGATAAAGGAGCTTATTGTTTCGGTTATTATGATCTGGATGAATGGGGCATGGTGAATAATGCTTCTCAACTGGGTGTTTCTATGTTGCCGACCGATCAGGCGGCTAACCTGGCTACGTTGAGTAGTATATATGATACAACAGGACTGAAACAGCGTCCGGCAACTAAAGAAGTGGTTACCGAAGAGAATGTGCACTATGTGACATTCCTCGTCAGTGACGGTGATAATATCGCGTTTAACCTTTGGGGACAACAAGGATACATGGATCATGACCTGCACGGCCAATTCCCGCTCGGATATACCATTTCGCCTTCTCTGTACGATTTGGCTCCGGCTGTTTTACGCTGGTATTATGAGAATAGTAAAGAAGGCGATTACTTTGTAGCGGGTCCGAGTGGCAGCAGCTATATATTCCCGAGTAAGATGTCGGATGCCGACCTGGACGATTATCTGGTTAAGTTGAATGAGTATGTCGATAAGTCAGGCTTGAATATCTGTAATATTCTGGATCAGAAGATTATGGATAATCCCAGAGTCTATAACAAGTATTTGGCTCAGCCTAATATCGATGCGATTTTCTACACAGGATATGGAGAAAAAGGAGATGGAAGAATCAAATTTTCGGATAATGGCAAGCCGGTGATTGAGCAGAGAAGCGTATTATGGGAAGGCATCGACGGTGGCTCGAACAGAGGTGAAGAATCGACTGTCATTTCTCAGATCAATAGCCGCTCTGCCAATCCGCATAGTGCCGACGGATATACTTTTGTATTTGTACATTGCTGGACAAAGAACCAGCAAAGTATCAAAACCGTCATTGATGGATTGAATGACAATGTGCGTGTTGTTCCGGTCGATCAATTCGTGCAGCTGGTGAAACAAAATCTGGGTCCTAAATAAACGAATATACTCGTAAGTTATTTATTATGAACATAAAAGTATTAGTTGCATCGGCAGTTGCTGCGTTCAGTTTTCTGCCGGTCATAGCTCAACAAGCGCCAGTTCCTTGCGGGTTGGTTCCGAGTGCCCGTCAACTTGAATGGTACAATCGGGAGATGATCGCCTTCTTTCATTTTGGAATCAATACATTTGAAGAATATGTGAATGAAGGAGACGGGAAGGCAAGTACGGCTATTTTCAATCCAACAGCTCTGGATTGCAGGCAGTGGATGCAGACATTAAAAGCAGCGGGGATTCCCGCTGCTATTCTGACTGCCAAGCATGCCGACGGATTTTGCTTGTGGCCTAGCAAGTACACAGATTATAGTGTGAAGAATGCAGCGTGGAAGAACGGTAAAGGAGATGTAGTCCGCGAGTTTGTCGATGCTTGTGAAGAGTATGGATTGAAGGCGGGAATCTATCTGGGACCTCATGACCGTCACGAACACCTTTCACCTTTATATACGACCGAACGTTACAAGGAATATTATGCCCACCAGCTTGGCGAACTGATGAGTGATTACGGCAAGATATGGGAAACATGGTGGGACGGTGCCGGAGCCGACGAATTGACAACGCCTGTTTATCGTCATTGGTATAAGATTGTCCGTGAGAAACAGCCGGATTGCGTTATCTTCGGTACAAAGAATTCTTATCCGTTTGCTGATGTTCGCTGGATGGGGAATGAAGCGGGAGAAGCGGGTGATCCTTGTTGGGCGACAACCGACTCAGTAGCTATTCGTGATGAAGCTCAGTATTACAAAGGTTTGAATGAGGGTATGCCGGAAGGTGATGCGTATATTCCGGCGGAAACAGATGTTTCAATTCGTCCCAGCTGGTTCTATCATGCCGAAGAGGATAGCCGTGTGAAGAGTGTCCGTGAACTTTGGGATATCTACTGTACCTCCGTGGGGCGCAATAGTGTATTGCTTCTGAATTTCCCGCCCGACAGACGTGGTTTGATTCATCCGACCGATTCGCTGCACGCCGCCTTGTTAAAACAGGGGATTGATGAGACTTTCAGTTCGAACCTGTTGAGAGGAGCCAAAGTGAAAGCGACCAATGTACGGGGCGCGAAGTATGGTCCGGAGAAAATGCTGGACAGTGAGAAAAACACTTATTTTGCCGGAAAAGACGGAGAGGTAAAAGCGGATATAACTTTTACCTTGCCCAAGCTTATTGAGTTTGATTGTCTGATGATCGAAGAAGTTATCGAACTGGGACATCGGACGACGAAGTGGAGTGTGGAGTACACTGTTGATGGCAAAAACTGGATCACCATTCCGGAGGCGACGGACAAGCAGACCATTGGTCATAAATGGATTGTACGTCTGGCACCGGTGAAAGCAAAGCAGGTACGTTTGCATATTCAGGACGGTAAAGCTTGTCCGGCTATCCATACTTTTGGCGTATATAAACAGTCACCGGTTTTCAAATCATAATATAAATTAGACTACTAAATGATGCAACGATTAAAAATCTTGGGAAGTGCATTGATTGCACTGTCGTTTTCCACCTCTGCGGTTGTGGCGCAGCAGTTTGATCCGAAGCAAGGATATGAAATCCATACGGTCAACGGATTAGTGCTGGACAATCAGGAGAGTCTGGATACGAATACGAAAATATTTATCAGTAAGCGGGAGGCAGACAAAGAATCGCAGGTCTGGAACCTGATTCCATGCGAACAAGAGGGATGCTATACGATAACCAGTCCCTTGACTCAGATGAATGTAGATAATAGTGGTAAAGGAAAAGTAGAATGTTCTGTGATTCAATGGTCGGCAGACCCTAAAAATCCGAACCAGCAATGGAAAATAACGGCTTTGCCGAATGGGAATTACGTCTTAACCAATGTCGGGACTGGCTATAACTTAGGATTTCCTGATGCCGGATTGGTCGGAGAGCCTGTCTTTCAGTTAGAACCGGAAGCTTCGAAAAGTAACCAGCAGTGGCAGATACGGAAATCGAACCTGAAAGTAGTGGCGGAAGCCCTGAAAACAACGAGTCATAATGACTGGGAGAATGAACGTATCTATGCAATCAATAAAGAAGAAGGCAGGGCTACATTTATTCCGTTCGCCAATTCGGAAGAGATGAAGGCGGATCCCGCTTATACCCATCCTTGGGAGCGTACCCGCTCTTCCCGTTATCTGCTATTGAATGGAAACTGGAAGTTTAACTGGGTGAAGCAACCTTCGGAACGTCCGGTGGATTTCTATAAAACGAGTTATGATGTTTCCGGCTGGAAAGAGATTCCTGTTCCCTCCAACTGGGAGATGCACGGATATGGGACACCTATTTATACCAATATTACTTATCCCATCCGTAACAATCCTCCTTTTATACAGGGACAGCGTGGATATACTGTAGAGAAAGAACCGAATGCGGTAGGATCTTATCGCCGTGAGTTTGCTCTTCCTGCCGACTGGAAAGACAAAGAAGTCTTTATCCATTTCGATGGAATTTATAGTGCAGCTTATGTATGGATCAACGGTAAGAAAGTCGGTTATTCGCAAGGTTCCAGTAATGATGCAGAATTTCGTATCACTCCTTACGTCAAAGCGGGTAATAATACGGTTGCCGTAGAAGTTTACCGCTGGTGTGACGGCAGTTTCCTTGAAGATCAGGATATGTTCCGTTTAAGCGGTATTCATCGGGATGTTTATCTGGTAGCCAGTCCGAAAGTCCGTCTACGTGACATTCACCTGACTTCTCAGATCAGTGATCGTTTGGATAAAGCGGAACTGAAAGTGAAAACGGATGTGCATAATTACGGAAAGAAAGTACAGGAAGCAGCCGTACGTGTCTCTTTGCTGAATCCGGAAGGAAAGCCTGTGAGTTCGTTTACCATACCTGCCGGAAAGATAACCGGTGGACAGGAAAACGTCTGTGAAGGTACGACTACGATTCGCGACCCTCGGTTATGGAGTGCTGAGACTCCTTCTCTGTATACCGTCCAACTGGAACTGCTTGATGCCGCAGGCAATGTGCTTGAAGTGACGAGCCAGCAATATGGCTTCCGTAAGATAGAGATCCGGAATAATAAGGTGTATATCAATAATGCATTGATTCTTTTTAAAGGAGCCAACCGTCACGACATACATCCGCAGTTTGGAAAAGCCGTTCCGGTGGAAAGCATGATAGAGGACATTCTTCTCTTTAAACGTTTCAACCTCAACACGATTCGTACCAGTCATTATCCGAACGATCCGAAGATGTATGCGCTGTATGATTATTATGGCTTGTACGTCATGGATGAGGCCGATATTGAGTGTCACGGCAATATGTCGCTGTCAAACCGTGAAAGCTGGGAAGGAGCTTACGTCGACCGGATGGTGCGTATGGTGGAGCGGGATAAGAATCATCCTTCGGTCATTTTCTGGTCAATGGGCAATGAGTCCGGCGGCGGGCGTAACTTTGAGGCTACCTACCGGGCTGCGAAAGCGATAGACGGCCGTTATATCCATTATGAAGGAATGAACGATGTGGCCGATATGGATTCCCGTATGTATCCTTCGATTGGAAGTATGATTGAACAGGACGAGCAACCCCGTCACAAGCCTTATTTTCTTTGTGAATATGCTCATGCGATGGGCAACGCCATCGGTAATCTGGAAGAATACTGGGATTATATTGAGCATCATTCGAAACGTATGATCGGAGGATGCATCTGGGATTGGGTGGATCAGGGCATTAATATGCCCGGACAGCCTGCCGATCATTATTATTTTGGAGGCAGCTTCGGTGATCGCCCTAACGACAATGATTTCTGTTGTAACGGGATTGTGACGGCTGACCGTCAGGTTACTCCTAAGTTGTGGGAAGTGAAGAAAGTCTACCAATATATCACATTGGAACCGAATGCTGAAAACAGTATCGGTGTTCGTAACCGCTATGCTTTCCTGAATCTGCATGATTTTAATCTCCGCTATGTGATTTTGAAAGATGGTGTGCCGGTAGCGGAAGAAGAGTTCAGCCTGCCTGATGGTAAGCCGGGAGAGCATCGTGCGGTGCAGATACCTTATTCCCGCTATTTAACTCCAGAGGGTGAATATTACTTGAACCTTGAAGTAAAACTAAAGGAGGATTGCGTATGGGCAAAAGCCGGACATATCGTAGCTACGGAACAACTTCTGCTTCAGAAATCCCCAAATACCGGGCTACAGCCGGTAGCAGTTTCCGCCTCATCCAAAGAATCTCTGTTTAAGGTGGTGGAAGAGGAGAAGCGTTATTTATTCTTCCGCAGTCCCGGTGTAGAAATCACCTTTGATAAGAAAGAAGGCAAGCTGACCGGTGTGCGTTATCATGGTGATAATATGCTTCATCTGCGTGAGGGATGGTCGCTGAATACGTTCCGTTTTATCAATAACGATGTGCGTAAGTGGCAGGATACCCAAACGGAAGTAATCAGTTTCGATTGGAAATGGTCGGAAGATAATCAGTCGGCAATTGTAACGATTCAGTTGCAGGAAACCGTCGGAGATGTGAAAGTGCCTTATACATTGATTTACCGTTTGTATGGTAATGGTGAAATAGATGTGGATGCTTCTTTTACAACGAATGATGACTTTAATCTTCCCCGTCTGTCGTTGCAGGCCTTCTTTAATCCTTCGTTGGAGCAGTTGGAATGGTATGGTCGCGGTCCGATAGAAAATTATCGGGATCGGAAGAATGCGGCTTATTTTGGTAAATACCAGTCTGCTGTCAATGATATGAAAGAGAGTTATGCTCGTTCTCAGACGATGGGTGGGCGTTGTGATACCCGCTGGCTGACTTTGACTAATAAAGCAGGTAAAGGAATCAAGATTACTGCTGCCGATACATTTGATTTCAGTGCTTTGCACTATACGGATAAGGACTTGTTTGAAATCAAGTACGGTCATGCCTTGCCTGATATTTATCGTGCGGAGGTGGTGCTGAATCTGGATTGCATACAGCCATTGACAGCTAATGCCAGTTGCGGTCCGGGTCCCCGCCCCGCCTATGAAATTCAGAAGAATACAGTTTATAAATATGCTTTTCGTATGTCTCCTTGTTCAAAATAAGGAAAGATTGACAGGATAACAAGGTCTTAATAGTTTGTAGAAAGAGTGAGCAGCCAAATCTTATAAAAGATGGCAACTGCTTACTCTTTTTTTGTATTTAAGGATAGATTCTGTGTTCTTTTCGTACTTTTGCAACATAGACTCTAAATTATATACCACGATGAAACAAAGAATTATATTATTCGGGTTAATACTTGTAGGAACAGTAACATTTGCACAGTCTCCCGAAGAAAAAGGTTTGAGCACAATCAACCGTTCTTCTGCCGAAGCGACTATCGGCTTCCTTGCAAGTGACGAATTGCAGGGACGTGAAGCTGGATTCCACGGTTCGTATGTCTCCTCTGAGTATATAGCATCTATCTTGCAATGGATGGGAATCCAACCTCTAAACGAAAGCTACTTCCAGCCTTTTGATGCTTACCGCAAAGAGCGTCAGAAGAAAGGACGGCTGGAAGTTCATCCGGATTCTATTGCGAAGCTGAAACAGGAAGTTCATCAAAAACTATCTATGAGGAATGTACTGGGAATGATTCCCGGTAAGAATACGAAGGAATATGTCATCGTAGGCGCTCACTTTGACCATTTGGGGATAGACCCGGCGCTTGACGGAGATCAGATTTATAACGGAGCGGATGACAACGCTTCCGGTGTTTCGGCTGTATTGCAGATTGCCCGGGCATTCCTTGCAAGCGGACAACAACCGGAGCGAAATGTAATCTTTGCCTTTTGGGACGGAGAAGAAAAGGGATTGCTCGGCTCTAAATATTTTGTACAGACTTGCCCTTTTGTTTCGCAGATCAAGGGATATCTCAACTTTGATATGATAGGTCGCAACAATAAACCGGAACAACCGAAACATGTCGTCTATTTCTATACAGCTGCTCATCCTTCTTTTGGAGACTGGCTGAAAAAGGATATTAAGAAGTATGGTTTACAGTTGGAACCGGACTATCGTGCCTGGGATAATCCGGTAGGGGGCAGCGACAATGGAACGTTTGCCAAAGCAGGTATTCCTATTATCTGGTATCATACGGACGGACATCCCGATTATCACCAGCCATCCGATCATGCCGACCGGTTAAACTGGGATAAGATCGTGGAAATCACCAAGGCTTCTTTCCTTAATATGTGGAAGATGGCCAATGAAGCTTCATGGTAACTCAGCCTTACTGAAAGGCCGTTTTACATCTTGCAATAAAGGGCGGAAGGAATCTGTCTGAATAACCATGCCACATATTTCCATCTTTTGGAGATAAAGGCTACCTTTTTCCTGGCTGATATAGCCTTTTTGATTTGTTTTACGGCTTTATCGACAGGAGTAACCCAAAACAATCCTTCTCCTTTCGCCATTGCTGTATCTACAAATCCCGGACGGATGTCAGTGGTATGGACAGCAAAGGGTAGCTTTGCCGCCTTTTGCCGAAGTCCCTCCATGTAATTGATTTGATAGGCTTTTGAAGCATTATAAGCCGGTGCTACACCGCTGCCGCGTGTTCCGCCTACTGAGGAAATGTTAATCAGATGTCCGCCTTTCTGCTGTTCAAAGTACCGGAATCCCCAGTCGGCGATATTGGTAAATCCCACTACGTTGGTCAATAAGGTTGGTTCTTCGAGCTGAAAGGAGAGCTGCGGATTCAGTTCCCCCGTTCCGGCACAGATAATCAGTATATCCATACCTCCCATTTCTAGCACAAGCGTTTCCAGCGATGAAAGGGTCGTTTCTGTGTGAGTGATGTCACATACTTGATAGAATAGTTTATCTTTATCTTGTGCGCAAATCTCTTTTAATAGATTCTCACGGCGACCGGTGATGCCGATAAGGCAGTCTTCACGGGCATACTGTTCTGCCAATCCACGACCGATGCCGGAGGTTGCGCCTACAATTATTATTTTCTTCATGAATTTAAATAGACTATGTTTGCCTGCAAAGGTAGGAGAGGAGTCTGAATAAAATCTTGATTGAAATCAAGAATTTACTTCTGAACTACTTTTCTCCGGATGCGGCTCAACGTTTCCGGACGAATAAGTAGATAGGAGGCGAGTTCTTTTAAAGTAATCAGTTTCAGCAGGTCGGGACAGCGGTTGATAATATCCAGATAACGTTCTTCCGGTGTCAGACTGTACATGGAGATCATCCGGTCATATATTTCCCACAGAAGAGTTTCTGCAATCCGGCGTCCCAGTTTTTGGTGGTCGTTGTTAATGTCGTAGAAATCTGCCAGTTGGGAATGGTTGATCACATACACCGTACAGTCGCATAACGCTTGAATATCTACATTTGATTGGTCCTGCAACTGGAAAGCCGGATAATTCCCGACAAAAGAATGGTCGAACGTATATCCGACAATACTGCTTTCGCCTAGGCTGTTGACGCAACAATAGCGGAAAGAGCCGGAAACAACAAACCCCATGATCTTACAGGCTTCTCCTTGCCGTACAAAGTACTCTCCTTTTTTATAAGAAGTCTCTTTTCCCTGCTGTAATGTAAAATCTACAATAGGGGAATAGTTGATATGGGAAGTATATTTATTGAAATCCTCCACAGTACGACAATGATTAACCTTCGTTTATCACTTGGAATCCGGCAAGTTTCAAATCTTCCCAATAACCGGGATACGATTTGGAAACAACTTGCGGGTCAGCAATCAGCAGCTTAGGGAAGGTGATTACTGCCGGTGCGAATGCCATCGCCATCCGGTGGTCTTCGTAGGTCGCAATCACAGGAACCGCTTCCGGTTCGCAACGTTCGCCGTTCCACATCAATACGCTGTCATTTTCTTCTTCGATGAGGTATCCCAGCTTTTTGAGTTCGGTTCTCAATGCGGCGATGCGGTCTGTTTCCTTTATTTTCAGACTCTGCAAGCCTGTGAAGCGGAAAGGGATATTTAATAAAGCGCAAGTTACAACGAACGTCTGTGCCAAGTCCGGAATGTCAACGAAGTCTTCTTCCAGTCGTTCCGGTGCCTTGCCTGTTTTTTTGATCTTTACGCCTTGGGGAGTAAACTCCGTCGTGATCCCCAAACGAGAGAATACCTCTGCTCCCCGACTGTCTCCCTGATAACTGTTGCGGAATAATCCCAACAGTTCAATCTCTGCTTCCGGAGACAAAGCGGCAATCTGATACCAGTAAGAAGCAGCGCTCCAGTCACTTTCTACGGTGAAGGGGACACTCTGATACGGTTGCGGAGCTACGGAGATGCTGCTGGGCGAAGTCCATGCCGCCTTTGCTCCGAAGTCCTGCATTAATTGCAGTGTCAGATTGATATAAGGACGGGAAATGATTTCTCCTGTCAAGTGTAGTGTCAGTCCGTCTTTGAGCACAGGACCTATCATCAGCAGGGCGGATATATATTGTGAACTGACGTTTCCCTTCAGCGTGATTTCATTTCCTTTCAGCTCTGCGCCCTTGATGCGGAGAGGCGGATATCCTTCGTTATGGGTGTACTCTATTTCAGCTCCCAACTCGCGAAGGGCGTTGACCAGAATCTGTATCGGGCGTTGCTGCATGCGGGCGGTGCCTGTGATAATCCGCTCTCCCGAAGTGGCACTCAGGTAAGCGGTCAGAAAGCGCATAGCGGTTCCGGCTGCCATGATGTCTATAGTCTCTTTACCTTCGGTCAGGGCTTTTATCATGACTTGGGTATCATCGCAATCGGACAGGTTTTCCGGTGGATAAATGCCTTTACCCAGCGCATTGATGATGAGTGCACGGTTGCTGATACTTTTGGAAGCCGGCAACTGGATTGTTGCCTTTACCATCGAAGGGGAAATAAGTTTATAGAGCATCATTCTAAGTATATTCTTTGTTATGGAGTACAAAAGTAGAGATTTATTCGGAGACTTCCAACTGCTTCTGACTCTTATCGAGAGAGTTGAAATAATATCTGTACCGATGTTTCTGCTGATACCTCATGAGCCATGGAATAGCAAGAAGGATGCCCGTAAAGAGTATCAGAATGAATGTAAGTCCCTTTAGTCCTTCGTAGTCATTGAAATATTGAATCACGAACCTGATGGCTGTTCCGTAAAAGAATATCAGATATATGATGAAATCAATATTGATTCTTCGTTCCAGCTGTCTTTTGAGCATTGCTCCGGATTCTTTCAGTGAATATGTGTCTGCCGACCTTGTGAGAAGCTGATAATGTCCGATGGTCGAAACCAGCAGAAACAGCAGAAAGGCACTTCCGGTCCATAGGGAGATCGAGGCGCTTTCCATGATGACCGTATCCCAGATGCTGGCCGCTACGGAGAATGCCAGCAGGATGGCAAATAAAGAGATCAGCGTTTTCTGACGACGCAAGGTTTGGGAAATGGCACGACAATGCTTCTTGCGTATCACTTCTTTTATATTCATTGGCTTTATTTCTGTGCCGGTATGTATTTTTTCCCAGCATTCTTTCAAATTATTGTCTTCCATTGTTTAATTGTTTAATGAGTTGTTTCTTGATTCTATTAATTTTCACTCCGACATTACTCTCGGAAATGCCGATAACGGCGGCGATTTCTTTTTATTCATAACCTTCAAGATAAAGAATGATAATCGCTTTTTCTATTTCGGACAACCGGTTGATGGCTTGATATAGCTGCTCTTTTTTATCCGTTGCGGTGTTTTCTTCCGGATGGCTGTCACGTATGGCATATTCCTGTGTCGATAACTCTTTGTAAACAGGCTGCACAGATTCTTTCCGCACAAGATCAATGGCAGCGTTCAGCGTGACTCTGTAGAGCCATGTCGAAACGGTGCTCTCCTGCTTGAATTTGGGGTATGCTTTCCACAGCCGGATTAATATCTCCTGATAATAATCCTCACGGAACGGATGCTGGTAGAAATAGATATTGCATATTTTCTGCAATATCCCTTGATACCGGTTGATTAGTTCGATAAATTCTTCTTCCACTTCATTTTAATTTTAATGTGTTTTGGAGAGTTAGTCGTATGTCGGGGGATTATTCTTACAAAAGAAGAAATAAAAAATGATATTTAATTCCTGTCCGGCGGATAAAAAAAGTTCTTTCTGTTTATCAATTAATCATTTATAATGATTTGTTTGCGAAAAGATTTTATATTTGTGGCAAATAAAATAACTGATTTATGAATATACCGAATATCCGTTTGCTGAATCAGCAGTTATCAAATCCGCTTTTCCGTGAACCTAAAGAGTTGGTGTCCTGGATGGGAGCCATGCAGGCACAGAATTATTCCATGGTGAAGTGGGCAGTAGGGATGCGTCTGAAATCGGCTACGATTCAGGCAGTAGAGAAGGCGTTGCATGAAGGAGAAATTCTGAGGACTCATGTGATGCGTCCTACGTGGCATCTGGTGGCGGCAGAGGATATCCGCTGGATGCTGAAACTTTCCGCGCAACGTATTATTTCAGCAAATGATTCTTTTGCGAAAGGATATGATCTGGACATCCCGAATGAAGTGTATACGAAAGCGCATGACCTGTTGGAGAAGATTCTTTGTGGAAAGAAAAGTCTGACAAAACAAGAGATTGCCGAACACTTTAACCGTTCGGGGATTGTGGCGGACAATCACCGTATGACTCGCTTTATGGCACGTGCGGAGCAGGAAGGCATCATTTGTAGTGGCGAGGACAGAGGAAGCAAATGCACGTACGCACTTTTGGAAGAACGGGTTCCGCCGATGCCCGAACTGACGAAAGACGAGTCTTTGGCACGCTTGGCACGGAGTTATTTCCGTAGCCATTCTCCGGCAGTTTTGCAGGATTTCATTTGGTGGTCGGGGCTGCCGGTTTCGGATGCAAAACAGGCTGTTTATCTGATTGCTTCGGAACTGACAACCGAACAATGGAAGGAACAGACATGGTATATTCATGACACCTGCCGGACTCGTGGCAAACTGTCGGGACATATACATCTTTTGCCCTCCTATGATGAATATCTGCTGGGATATAAAGACCGGACGGATGTTCTGCCGCTTGAACATTATCCCAAAGCGTTTACTAACAACGGATTGTTCTTTCCGATTGTCCTTCATAACGGCCAGGTCATAGGAAACTGGGATAAATCGGAAAAGAAGAAAAGTGTGGACCTGAAATATTCATGGTTCAGGCAGGTGGCCGATATGGATGAAGAAACGTTGGAACGGGAGCGGCAGAAATTTGCCCGTTTTTTGGGAAAATAGCTTGATGGGGACACCGGTAAAGCGGGAGCATTTAGTGGAAAGTTCCGTTAGGATACGGAACCGGGTTCTGTTACTATCCATTAGCCGGCGATAGTTACTCATTAATCACGTAAATAGCGATTTTTTTTCGTTGCACCTAGGTGAGACGAAAGAGTCACCTAGGTGCTTCAGTTGTTTAACCAAGGTGAGACAATTGTTGTACCTAGGTGCAACGGAAGAAAATAGCCAAGAATGACGATCATTTTGGCTGATGGAATACTTGTTTAGCCATACATCTCCCTAAAGGGTAATTGTTCTGAGTGAATCGCTATTGATTGGCTCAACAAGACTGTCCGTGAAGTGTGATTGTGTACCGTCATTTTGCTCCGCCATCTAAGGGAGCTTGTTGGAAGAACTGTCTTTCTTTATTTGTCGGCTTGTTTTTTAGCCCATTCCAGTCTCCGCTGATCTGCCAAAGGAGTTACCTTAAACTCTTCGAATGTGGCCGTGAATCCCTTTCCGTCCGGGCAGGCTCCCATTAATCCGACCATAACCGGACAATTATCCTGCAACCAGCAAGTACGCATCATCGTATATTCCTTATCATCGCGGGAGAAGAAAATCTCCACTGCATCCAGTCGGCGGACCGCTTTAATCCATAAAGAACGAGGAGCATCCGGCAGTTGCACTACACTCCAGTCGCTGGTGCGGTGGGTGACTACGGCACTTACATTCTGTTTGCCGTCTACGTACTCTATCCCTGCCTTTATCCAGTTCTCGTGATCGATGCGCAACATCAATCCCATTTGGTCGAAAGTAGTCACATAGTTTCCGGTAATCTTTACTTTCACTTCGAACTCTCCGCCATAAGTGGCATAATAAAAAGGTCCATCGTCCACCGTAAACCCGTAGTGGGAAACTCGCCAGAAGTCTGTCTTGGCGGGTACATCCATAACCAGTGTTTTGCCTTCTTTTATTTCCCATTGTTGAGGCTCATTCAGCCAGTTCATTTTGTCCAGACTTTGTGCCATAGAAGAAGTTGCTGCCGCCAATAACGCGATTGACATGATTTTGATTTTTAAATGTTTCATGTTCATTTCTTATTTATTTATCTTTGTGGTGCAAAGATAGGTCATGCCCGTCCTTGCGACAATACTGAATAATAACCATTTTATACGATGGACGTACTACAAAAGGAAATAGATGAAGTCTATGCTACGCATCCGACAGCGCACGAAGCACTGGATAATGGAATAGTGGAACAACACCAGCAGTTTGTCCGCTCATTGACGGAAGTTAATGGAGGATGTGCCGTCATTTCCGATCTTTCGAACCGGAAAAGTTACGTTACTGTCCATCCGTGGGCGCATTTCCTGGGACTTACTCCCGAAGAGGCCGCTTTAAGCGTAATTGATTCGATGGACGAAGATTGTATCTACCGGCGCATCCATCCGGAAGATTTGGTAGAAAAGCGTTTGATGGAATACAAGTTTTTCCAGAAGACTTTTTCCATGTCTCCCGGCGAACGGCTGAAATATCGGGGCAGATGCAGACTGCGTATGATGAATGAAAAAGGCGTTTACCAATACATTGACAACCTGGTGCAAATCATGCAGAACACCCCTGACGGCAATGTCTGGCTGATCTTCTGCCTTTATTCCTTATCTGCCGACCAGCGGCCGGAACAAGGCATTTATGCTACGATAACCCAGATGGAACGTGGGGAAATAGAAACATTATCCCTTTCGGAAGCGCACCGCAATATCCTTTCGGAACGCGAAAAGGAAATACTGCGCTGCATACGGAAAGGGCTGTCGAGCAAAGAAATTGCCGCGACTCTTTATATCAGTGTGAATACAGTCAACCGCCACCGACAGAATATTTTGGAAAAACTTTCTGTCGGCAACTCGATAGAAGCTTGCCGGGCAGCGGAGCTGATGAAATTGCTATAATACTCCTTAATTTATCCGGGGATTTATCCAGATAGAGTATTTATCCAAGCAAAGATAGCAGATCATCGAGTCTTTTCACCTGTTTCAAACGTTCATGTACGAACGTTTCTGTTACTTCATGCTTCCACATGACTTCAAAAGGAATATGCACTCCGTATCCGCCTAAAGATAAGACCGGCTGAATATCCGATTTAAAAGAATTGCCGACCATCAAAAGTTCGGAAGGAGCTATTTGCAGAATACTCAATAGCCGGAGATATTCTTTTTCCGTCTTGTCGGACATCACCTCGATATGGTCAAAGTAAGGAGATAATCCCGAACGTTCCAGCTTATTCTCCTGATCCAGCAAATCTCCCTTTGTAGCTACTACCAACTTGTATTTTCCCGTTTCTTTCAGCGTTTTCAGCGTTTCCTTGACTCCCGGCAGCAATTCGATAGGCATTTTCAACAAGGATTTCCCTAAATCGACAATTTGCCGAATAATGTCGGCCGCAATCTCTCCGTTGCTGATCTGTAGTGCTGTTTCGACCATTGAAATGGTAAACGCCTTGGCGCCGTATCCCAAAATTTGCAGATTATTCATTTCTGTTTGGAATAAGGCGGCTGAGATTTCTTTGGAGGTGCCATACGGTTTCAGCAAATCCGTATACTGTTTTTCCACTTCCTGAAAAAAAGGTTCGTTACTCCACAGCGTGTCGTCTGCATCAAAAGCTATGACTTTAATAAGTTCTTTCATCGGTCTTGTCGTTAATGGGGGACGAGAATCGTTCCGTTATATTTTGCGGCAAAGTTACTGTATTTTCATATAAATCCCTATCTTTGTTACCCGTTTTAAGTTTGAATTTTAATAGGAGATACAATAATGAAAATAGGAGATAAGGTGCGTTTCCTCAGTGAGGTAGGCGGTGGAATCGTAACAGGATTCAAAGGAAAAGACTTTGTACTGGTGGAAGATGCGGATGGTTTTGATATCCCGATGCCGATACGTGAATGTGTCGTGATTGAGGCGGATGATTACAATATAAAACGCAAGCCTGCCGCGACAGCTCCGAAGCAGGAGGAACCCGCGAAGCCGGCCAAACCGGAAATGCCGGTTATACAGCGCCAGCCGGAAGTGCGTGGCGGTGATACGTTGAATGTGTTTTTGGCTTATGTGCCCGAAGATGCCAAAGCGATGATGACTACTCCTTTCGAGGCATATCTGGTGAATGACAGCAATTACTATCTGTATTATACTTATCTGAGTGCGGAAGGAAAGGCTTGGAACAACCGTTCACATGGACTGGTAGAGCCGAATACCAAACTGTTACTGGAAGAATTCACCAAGGATGTATTGAATGAAATGGAACGGGTAGCTGTCCAGCTGATCGCTTTCAAGGATGGAAAGCCTGCTGCCATCAAACCTGCTGTCAGCGTAGAGCTGAGGATTGATACGGTGAAATTCTATAAACTGCATACATTCAGTGCTTCCGATTTCTTCGAAGAACCTGCTCTGATTTATGATATTGTGAAAGATGACGTGCCTGCCAAGCAGGTATATGTGTCGGCGGAAGAGATTCAGTCAGCTTTGTTGCAGAAAAAGTTTGTGGATAAACCCAAGTCGCAGCCTATTGTGAAGCCCAACCACGGTCAGAGCGGAAAAAATGGGATTATTGAAGTAGACCTTCATATTGATTCCCTGCTTGATGATACGCACGGAATGAGTAACAGCGAAATTCTGAACTACCAACTGGACAAATTCCGTGAAGTGATAGAGGCGAATAAAGAGAAGCGTGAGCAGAAAATTGTGTTTATTCACGGAAAAGGAGACGGAGTGCTTCGGAAAGCCATTATTGATGAATTGAAACGGAAACACAGCAATTACCGTTATCAGGATGCCTCTTTTCAGGAATATGGTTTCGGGGCTACCATGGTGACTATCAAATGATTCCGGTGTACTTGTAAATGATGCTGAAAATGTATTTGCCGGAATAAAGTCCGGCAGGTGGGATGAGATAAAAAGAAGGGTGGAGACCGGTTAAGTTCTCCACCCTTTCTCTTGCTATATGATTCAATTTTACTTACTTAGGTCGATGCCTTTATTCAGTAAAGTAAGGTTCATCAAAGCGGCATATTTAGCATATTGTTCAGCGCTGAGCGTCTTTCTCATAAGTTTCAAGTTGCCGTATACAGCGTTGCGCAATTTTGCTTCTTTATCTTTCTTGGCTGTAGTGGCTCTTGACATCTGTTCTGAGAAATAATCGCAGATGTTTGCTACTTCTTCGCTCTGAACAGAGTTTAACTGCAAATATTTACCTAATTTATTTACGTTGATGTTACCTTCCCATTTTGCAGTTGTAGGTTGGTTTCCTGCTGCAAAAGTCGAAGCAGCGAGGCAGAGTGCTGCCACTAATGTTAATCCTAAACGTTTCATAATACCTACTTTTTAATTGTTA
>OBWF01000397.1_pt1 | contig 22294 bp, 23 predicted proteins | sample 1495211 | NCBI WGS metagenome assembly OBWF01 (sample SAMEA2580051, study PRJEB22360) | human gut metagenome | reverse complement strand
GTGTGCCCTTGCTGGTCTGTTTTACCTGCGGGTCGTCCACCAGCCGCCCGTAAGCGGCTATCTGTGCTGTCATGATTTCACCTCTCCGGTTTTTACGTTGATGGTTGTTACCTGTTCCGCTTCGGCAATCTCCCGCTCTGTCAGCGTGGCAAAGTTTGCCGCCGCTGTGGTCATGAATGCGCTTATCAGTTCGGGATGTGCTTTCGCGTATCCTTCTCCCGCTGTGATGTCTATCACCTTTATAGCCACCTTTAAGGCGTGCTCTGTCATCTCCAGCGCTTTATATCTTGGTGCTGTTCTGTCTTTGCGTTTTTTGAGTGATTTGTTAAATCTTCCTGAAGTGTGCATATTTATTTTTACCCCCTCGTTTAAAAAGTTTTGAGTTGTGCCTCCCCTTGTCTACCTTATCTACCTTGCTGGCATCCATTCCAGTAATGGCGCGGCTTTCAGCGGGGTAGAGTGCTTTTATTCACTATCTACCCGTATCTACCTCCCTTTCTGGTTCAGGTAAAATCAGGTAGAGAGGGTAGACAGCAGGTAGACAAGGGAAAAAGGCTATCTACCTAACTTAATATACTGAATTAAATGTATTTTCCTTTACTCAGGTAGACAGGGTAGACAGCCATTGCAAAAAATTATAAAAACGCGTCACAATCGTCTGTTGTTATTGCGTTAGTCTGCGTTACTCCCTTAACTTTCCGCGTAATATATTCATGTCCGTAAACTTTTGCAGCGGGCTTCATAGCCTTGCCAAAGTCATTTACGTTTAGCGGTTTGCTCCTGCCTGCGTACGCCATAAACGCCAGATAGACGCGGTAAAGGCTGTTCCTGGTCGTGTACTTCACTGAATCGCCACCGCCACCCATCATCAGGCCGCGCGCTTCCTCCAGAAAATTCAGGAACTGGCAAAACTCAATAACCGGATCCGTCTGTTGCTTTATTGCCAGTGCTTCATCACCGTCGCGCTGTTCCAGGAGTAAAGCCCGTGCCTTTTCAGGGTCGGCAAAGTTCGCCAGTAATCGGCGGATAATCACAGGGATTTCAGCCGCGACCTTCTCCGGCAAATCCTTGTCCTTTTCTGCCTCGCTAACGATATTGTCAAAGCGAAAAATAACCCGACGACGTGCCACGCCTCCGGCCCGTTCGGTGAATATCATCGGGTTGTTGTTGGTCGTCAGCACCACCGCCCTGATTACCGCCGTGAAACGCTTTTCATATTTCGGGTTAATTTCCACGGGGTCGCCGCCCGTGATTTTCTTGATGCCCGTTCCTTCGCCTGTATATTTCGGCTGGTCAGCCAGGACGATAAGACGACTCCCGACAACCTGCGCACGTCCACCAGCATCATCAAGTGAGGTCATTTCAGCGCTTACCGTGTTCTGTTTCCCTGCCAGAAGGCTGGCTATATGCGTAAATGTGCTTTTACCGCTCCCGCCGTCTCCGGTGGCCTCAATAAACATCTGCCAGTCGTACCGGTTCGCCATAATCATGTACAGCGCGGCACATATACGCATCATCTTGCGCGGGTCTTTTCCGGCTGCGTGCTCAAGCCATTTATGAAAGTTTGGCGCGTTGTCGCGAATGTTCTCCCCTGGTGCTGGTGGCGTGTACTCAATGCCGTTGTGCGTGGTGATCCAGTTCTCCGGCGTGTGCGGGGAAAATTCCCCCGCTTTCAGGTCAAGCACACCATTGGCGAACGGCAGCAAATCGCCGGACGGCTCCCCCATTGGTTCGGCAATAACTTTTAACGCTTCAACGGCGTTATTGATTACGCGCTTGCTGAAAGTGGCCCTGTGCTCTGAATAGATCGCCACCATTTCGCGGCTAAGTTCCATTGTGCTGACCGGACACCATACCCCGCCGCGCCATACGTGAACGATTTCACTTTCAGGATGTACGCAAACGCCATCAAAGCGATCGGAAAGCAGCTGCGCGCGTTCACTGTCCGCCATCTGCGAAAGTTGCGCCTTTTGCTTTACCGGAAGCTCAACGACCAGACCTTCAGAAAGATTCTGGCGCTCACGGGCCAGATATTCGCGCCAGTTCTCCACCTCCTGAACGTGCATTCCCTCAGGGTAAAAATTTGCATCCTGTACACCTGCCGCCGCCAGCTTCTGACCAATCGCCTTTATCATTACAGGTTCAAGATGTCCGGCCCTGAATATGCGTACTGATTTTCGGCCTTCCGGCACAATTTGCAGCTTATCCAGTTCGGATAACTGCTGATCCCCAAGCCACACAGGAGGCTCATTATCTCCGGCTATACGCGCGTCATGTTCCTGCCATTGTTTAGCGTGTGACCAGGCATCACTACCCGCAAAAATAATGACTTCTGTTTCTTTGTGTTTTATGCCGCGTGACTGCTGTTTTACGTTCGGTGCAAGTTTCATTTTTTACCCCTGAATACGTTCAACATCTTTCTTATTTCCTGAATATTGGCGCGTGCTTTCTCCCTGCTGGTGGGCTTGCTGCGTTGCGCTGCCTGCACCAGAGAAAAATCACGGTCGAACTGATAAACGGGCATCACGCAATCATATTCGTAGCCTTCACGGCGGTAAGTTACGCGCCGTTCCTCCACGCCCTTAATCATTACCGTTCCGCCGTACTTATCGCGGTAAATATCCCCGCACATGAATTTAGTGCGAGTTTTGCCGCTGGCAGTTAAGCCAGGATATTTAAGTTTCATTATTTTTATTCTCCGGTGTGCTGTTCTTTATATCTGTCGTGCAATAGGTCTATTTCTTGCAGTTCCATTATTACAGGCTCAAGAAGCGTTATTAATCCCCGTCCGTCGCTTTTCTTAAAATAACCTCTGTTACGAAATCAGCATAATCGGCGGCGATATTCAGTACATCAAGCCCCGTTGATTTATATTCTCTCGTGGAAAGTAAGAAAAAAGCCGCTCTAATAAGTTCTGGCATTGACGAAAGCGCATCACCCGCATCATCAGATACGCCGGAAAATTCCTGTTTCAGGGAATTAAAACGATCATCACGCATAACCAACCCCATTTTCACAATCAGCAATAAGAATATTTTTAGCGTCATTCAGCGACCGCGTAGCGGTGTATCGGATACATTCCAGGGCGAACAATGTGTATTCTTCCCGTTCTTCCTTTTGTGCAATCCCTGCTGTGCATTCAATATCAATAAGTGCGTGCATCAGCGTAGTGAGCGCGGCGGCTGCTGCGTCCGGTGTGGTTTTATTGTGCATAGGTTTTCCCCTGACGAATACGGGCGACAAAAATCAGATGTGCGTGCGGCAGCTGGGCGCGGGCTTCGCGTTCAGTGGCTGCGGTAACGGTGAATACATCAATGTTGCTGTGGTGGCACTGCATAAAGCGCCAGACAAAGTAAGGGCGTGCGGATACAGCCATGTTAAAGGCTCCTTTGCTTAATGTAAGGAGTCTCGCCACTACGCTGTCAAACATGGTGGCGAGACGTAACAGGGTTGACAGACTGGCAGCAAAGAAACCAGCGAGCGCAAAGGCTCCCCCGTTACGCCCCGCCATAATGCGGGTATGGGTAGGTTTACGGACACAAAAAAACCGCATATCGGAATGTAAGCGGCTGTCCGCTCTAGTATTCAGGCTGTCAAACCCGGTCGCCATGTGGGCGACGGGGGAAGCATACAGCCCCGTGATAATTTTTTGCAAGCGGTTTTTACGCATGATGTGACCCCTGACGAATACGAGCGGCAAATACAGCAACACAACCTGACGGGCAACGGCTACGCGCTTCGCGTTCCGTCCAGGCGGTTACGTGGATGATTTGAGATTCTCCGGCACTCAGGGCCAGAAAACGCCACACAAAGGCCGTTTGTGTGTGTACAAGGTGTGGTATATGATTTACGGCAACCATAACGGCTCCTAGTTTACGTTGTTGGTTAGAAGCCCCGTTACTGCTCCTACAGTGCGGGGCTTTGCTTTTTGTGTTGATTGTGTGTAATGTGTCATTACACATAAATACATTACATGAGGTGTAATTAACGTGTCAACACACAAAAACGAAAGGCGTGGTAATCCTCCGTTCCAGTTCCGTTTAGATCCTGACTTACGGGAAAAGATGGAAAAGGCACAACAACAGGACGGCGATGATTCTCTTGCTGCCTGGATAAAGCGAATAATCCGCAAAGAATTACAGCAACGCGGCATAGAACCCAAAGGATAAAAACTATCAGCACCGTGGTGTGAGGTACTACGGCGCATTGCTTTACAGGCGCACACAATGACCAACGAAGAATCAACCGAAAAAACATCACCTGCACGAAAAAGACGACGCAGAAAGAAAGAGCATGAATCAGAACGATTCGCGCCGTGTTCTTTTGCCCTTGAGAAGTACCTTAAAGAATACTCATCAAAGGAGAGAGCTTCGCAGTTATGGCAACGCACTGAACCAGACTGATTGCATTGCCCACCAGCCTGATAGCGGCTATCATGCCCTGGCTTATGTTTGTTGACACATAAGGCGCAGCGGGTTAATTGTTCAGAAAGGCGGCTCCATATCGGGGCCGCTTTTTTCGTGTTCGTCATATGAGATAAACCCGTTAATCAGCCGTTACGCGCGCTTCCTGTTCGCGTTCTTTCATCCAGGCGATTACGTCATCCTCATACCATCCCCGACGGCGTAAACCAACACGAAAACCCTGAGGAAATTCTCCGGCGTTGATCATGCTTTGCAGCGTGCTGTCTGCCTTGATGTGGATAAGTTTTTTTACTTCCTGGCGAAAGATGACTTTTTTGATTGCTTCCATCGTGATTTACCTTGTGAATCCGGTGTGTTCCGGTGACAAATACGGTAAATCATCGGATATGGGTAAAAACAGTTCCCACCGTTTTTAAACGGTTATAACCGTTTTTTATGTTGATGATTTGAAAGGGAATTATAAAAAAAGCGGCATTTCTGCCGCTTTCAGGATTGTTACCGCCATTTTTTTGGCCTGCCTCCGGTCTTCATTGATACGGGCCTTACAACCCTGTCGATACTCTCAGCCAAATTTCTGGAAGTCCCACGGGATACCAGAAAATCTACTACCTGCCTTTTTGATGGGGCTGTCGTTCTGTCCTCCGGATCGTAGGTTGACCAAAATTCATGTTTAACGATCAGGGCCAGTTGCAGCCCGTCGCAATTGCTGTTTGTATTTGTCCGCATATTATCCGACTCATGAAGGCATCCCCTGACGTAACAAGAACCGCAATTATACGACGGTTTTACATGGTTTTCGTAGTTTTTACTGGTTTTCTGTACAGCTACACGGCCCGAATACCCCTTTTACCACTGGCGAGGGTTATGCCCGTTGCCGCCGCCTCGACAAATTCGCCCCACCAGCGCATAAGCACAATGCGTTTTTCTATGTAGTTGCTCCGGTTGTATGCCCGTCTCACTTCGTTGGTGTCCACGTGGGCTAGTGCGGCCTCTATTACGTCCGGCTCAAATCCTTCTTCGTTCGCTGCGGTGCTGAATATGGCGCGCATACCGTGAGAAACCAGAATCCCGCCAAACCCCATACGCCGCAATGCTGCGTTTGCGGTCTGGCTGTTCATAGGCTGCCGTGGGTCTTTCAGGCTCGGGAAAACATAATCGCGGTGGTGGCTGATTGGTTTCATGGCCTCCAGTACCGCCATAGCCTGACTACAAAGCGGGATAACGTGATCACGCCTCATCTTCATGCGTCCGGCGGGTATCGTCCATCGCTTCGCGTCCATGTCGATTTCATCCCACCGAGTTGATGACGCTTCGGCGGGACGGGTTACGGTCAGTAACTGCCATTCAATCAGTAATCTGGTCTGCCGTTCTGTTGCCGATACTGATAAAGCCTGCATAAGCTCCGGCAACTGCTCGGGTCGGATTGTTGGCATATGTTTTTTTACAGGGGAGGGGAACGCCTTACGCACATTCATAGCCGGATTGGTATCAATAAGCCCACTGTTGGCGGCGTAATCCATTACTTCATTGACTCGCTGTAAAACCCGTTTGAGTGTTTCCAGGTTGCCACGTTCCTTGATGGGGGTAAGCACCTCAACGAACCTGCGAGCGGTCAGGGTGTCTATTGGCGTGTTGCCGATGAACGGGAATACATATTTTTCCAGCGATCGCCAGATGTCTTTAATCGTATTGGGGGCCAGATTCTGGCTGATTTTCACCTGGTACCATGCCGCCGCCACATTTTCGAACGTGTTCCCTTGTCTTCGGGCCTCTGTCTCTCTTTTTTGCCTCTCGTGGTCCTGCGGGTCAGTTCCGGCACTGATTAACGTCCTGTACTCGCTACGGCGTTTTCTGGCATCAGCCAGGGAAACATCTTCAAGCGATCCAAAACTCATCAATATTCTTTTTTTGTCCGATGGTCGGTAGTAGGAAAATCGCCAGAGTTTTGATCCGGACGGTTTGACCAGGAGAAAAAGCCCCCCGCCGTCCTGTAGGGTGTACTCCTTTTCCGCTGGCCTGGCTGCTTTGATCTGCACTGTGGTTAATTGGGTTGTTTTTCTCGCCATATGTCTATGATTCCACACGAAAAAACAGGGTTTTAGTTATACGGCTTTAGTTATACGCCAGCCCGTATAACTAAGCGTATAACTAAAAAATCCGGCTGATAGCTTATAAATCCGGTGATATCCGGTGACTAAAAACCATAAAAAAACCCGCCAATCAAGTGATTAGCGGGTTATCCCTGTCTTATTCGGTGCTTTCCGGTGATATCCGGTGGGCAATTTGGTCGGCACGAGAGGATTTGAACCTCCGACCCCCGACACCCCATGACGGTGCGCTACCAGGCTGCGCTACGTGCCGACTCGTGGCTGCTAATACTACCGTTTTCCACACCGATTGCAAGTAAGATATTTCGCTAACTGATTTATAATTAATCAGTTAGCGATAAAACGCTTCTCATCTGTCAGTACTTGCAATAACAAACTTAACTGTGGTTTTTCATCTTTCACTCTTTCACCACGTAAGTTGTAAGTGCGGTATTTACCGTTATTGTTCAGCACCAGCGTCTTTTTCGGGGTGGTAATTGCCAGCGTATCGTTATCCGCTGCAGTAACCCAGTAATGACGGCGTTGAGGGTTGAACAAATCCTGACCTTGCGAATATTCGCTGGCAGGTGTGCTGACATGTAGCAGGCGTTGCATCAGCGTCGTCATCAGATCGGTATGATCAGTCAGCGCATTAATACGCTGCGCCGGCGTGCCTGGCCAGTGAATCACTAATGGCACCTGCAGATGACCGTGGGACCAGTCAAAGGTTTCTTCCTCTTCGCTCAGTGGAATACCCCGACCGGCAGTGATAATCACCACCGTATTGTCCAGTTTGCCAGAATCACGCAGTGCATTGAGCACGCGGTTGATCTGGTCATCGACATTGCCTGCCGCCCGGCTATATTTCCGCGCAAATGCCTGCTGATTGCTGTCGTCAATGTTAGTGCCATTGAAAGAGACCCACGAGAACCAGCGGTTATCTTCTTGTGCGTAGCGGCCCAGCCAGTTGATCCACTGCGTGGCGGTCTGCTCGTCGGATTGGGTGCGTACGCTCGGCATCGAGAAATCTGACAACAATGCCTGGCGATACAGCGGGCTGGTAAAGCCATCTGATGAGAATAATCCCAGCTGATAGCCTTGCTGATTAAGCGCAGTAATTAACGCCGCAGGGGTACGGGTCGACAGAATGCCGTCCATATAGCTCGGCGAGATGCCATAGAACAGGCCAAAGATGCCGTTGTCTGTAGTGTTGCCGGAGCTCATATGGCGCGTGAACGAAATATTTTGCTCAGCAAAACCTGCCAGCGCAGGCATCTGCTTCTCGAAGCGTGAGTAGTTCAGGCCATCGACAGTAATCAACAGCACATTCTGCCCGGTGCCCATATCGCGATAGCGCAGTTCGCTTAACGGATACTGAACGGAAACGGCGTCTGGATTACCTTGCTCAATAAGACGGCGTTGATACTCCTGCGCATCAAGCAGACCATGCTTCTCAAGAAAACGTCGCGCCGTCATCGGGTACGAAAGCGGCAGGTTAGCGCGCTGCATGGTGATCGGGCGATAGAAGTTGGCATCGGCCCAGATATACACCACATGCGAGGCGATAAAGGCGATAAATAAGAATGCGGCCAGCGGGCGCGCGAAGCGCCGACGACGCGTCAGGCTGCGCAGCTTTTGCCAGCTCCACGTCGCAAACACCAGTTCAAGCAATAAAATAACCGGCACGCTGATGAACATCAGCTGCCAGTCGCGCGCCATCTCATTTTCGTCTGGGTTGATAACCAGTTGCCAGACGATGGGATTAAGATGGAGATGGAAACGAGTAAAGACTTCGCTATCGATCAGTAATAGCGTCATTCCCGCCGTTGCCAGAATGACGGACAAAAACCTCATCAGCCTCTGGGAGCCGACGATAAAGGTCAGCGGGAAGAGGATCAGCAAGTAGGTGGCGAACACCAGGAAGCTGAAATGGCCGATAATGCTTACGTAGGAATAAATGCGACCAGCAAGCGTTGTCGGCCAGTCGGCGATAAACAGGTAACGGCTGCCAATGACGAGCGAAAGCAGAATATTGAACAGTGCAAACCAGTGCCCCCAACTGACCATCTGGGAGACTTTTTCACGGTAGCGCTGACGATGAGTTACCATAACCTGTTATCTGTTTCCCTTAGTGCGCTTTGTCTTCGTTGATAGAGGACTGTAAGGCGCGGGCAAAAGAGTTGGCAATTGCCTGGCGTTGGGCCGGGGCAATGCTGGTGTTGATAAGGTTAGTGACCATGTTGCCTAACACCATCAGGGAAAGGTCGGTCGGAGCCTTATGTTTTTCCAGTACGTTGAGCAGCTCTGCGAGCAATTGTTCAACCTGTTCATCACTGTAGCGGGAAATTTGTGGCATAAATCGAAATCAGTTAGTTGATGAAAGGGCAACATATTACCGTAGCAACGGTTTTTTTTCTGCTTTTTTATGCGTTAAATCATTCTCGTTACGCTGCCTTCTGTAAAATGACCGCCATCTTTTATTGCGTCGCTTAACCGGCGGTGGTTGAATACCGCCCGGTCTTAAAGGAGAGTTTATCATGAGTCTGGATATCAACCAGATTGCTCTGCACCAGCTTATCAAGCGTGATGAGCAGAACCTTGAGCTGGTGTTGCGCGATTCATTGCTGGAACCGACAGAAACCGTCGTTGAGATGGTGGCAGAACTGCATCGGGTCTATAGCGCCAAAAATAAAGCTTACGGCTTGTTTAGCGAAGAGAGTGAACTGGCGCAGACGCTGCGCTTACAGCGTCAGGGCGAAGAGGACTTTCTGGCATTTAGCCGCGCGGCAACCGGTCGCCTGCGTGACGAATTAGCGAAATATCCTTTTGCTGACGGTGGATTCGTGCTGTTTTGCCACTACCGTTATCTGGCGGTGGAGTATCTGCTGGTGGCAGTCCTGAGCAACCTGAGCAGTATGCGCGTTAACGAAAATCTCGACATAAACCCAACCCATTATCTTGATATCAATCATGCGGATATTGTTGCGCGTATCGATTTAACCGAATGGGAAACCAATCCAGAGTCGACCCGCTATCTCACTTTCCTGAAAGGGCGAGTAGGGCGCAAAGTGGCGGATTTCTTTATGGATTTCCTCGGGGCCAGCGAAGGATTGAACGCGAAAGCGCAAAACCGTGGGCTGTTGCAAGCGGTTGATGATTTCACTGCCGAAGCACAACTGGATAAAGCAGAGCGACAGAACGTGCGCCAGCAGGTTTATAGCTACTGTAATGAGCAGCTGCAGGCAGGCGAAGAGATTGAACTGGAGTCGCTGTCGAAAGAGCTGGCAGGCGTAAGCGAAGTGAGCTTCACGGAGTTTGCCGCTGAAAAAGGCTACGAACTGGAAGAGAGCTTCCCGGCAGACCGTAGCACACTGCGTCAGTTGACGAAGTTTGCCGGTAGCGGCGGTGGCTTGACTATTAACTTTGATGCGATGCTGTTGGGCGAACGGATTTTCTGGGATCCGGCGACCGATACCCTGACCATTAAAGGCACGCCGCCGAACCTGCGCGATCAATTGCAGCGCCGGACGTCCGGCGGCAATTAATCGGTTTTGTGCTCTGAATGCCAGATGCGGCGTGAATGCCTTATCTGGCCTGCAAAAAATAGCAATACCGTAATCAGGCATAATCTGCAGATACAAAAAACCCCGCCGGAGCGGGGTTTTTTACAACTTATTCAGCAATTAAGCGCGAACGAAGTCGATGTGCTGCAGCTTCGGTTTGTACGGGTGACGCTGTACGTCCTGAGCTTTAACTTTGATTTCTTTACCGTCAACAACGATGGTCAGAACTTCGCTGTAGAATTCAGCTTTAGCTTGCATGTTCATGACTTTGTCGTGATCCAGCTCGATAGCCAGCGGCGCTTCTTTGCCACCGTAGATGATTGCCGGGAACTTGTTAGCGGCACGCAGGCGGCGGCTCGCACCCTTACCCTGCTCTTTACGTACTTCTGCGTTGATAGTAAACATTTCTTTCTCTCTTAAATTAATCCTGCTACAGGCGACCCAGCAACAGGTAAGTGATCTGCTTTGCGTATGCAAAAGCGGGCGAGATTCTATACTCAATCGCCTTATACATCAATCAAAACTACCATTAACCGCGTAATTCGTGCGCCCGACGAAAACGACCTTCGTAATCGAACACTTTTTCACGCACTTGCCAGTACTGACCTTTCATGCGGGCGACGACAAAATCCGGGTGTCGCAGTAACGCTTGCTGGGCGAGGATATCGGCGGCGGTGATCCAGCGCAGAGGGATGCCCGGTGTGCGCGTATGCGGGCGGATAAAAAGCTGCTCGAAGGCGGTACGCTGGGCAGGTGTTTGCAGACGGAAACGCTCACTCACATCCGCGCCGTCTTCATCGTAATAGGTGATTTTCAACCATTCGCCTTTCTCGTCGTGCCCATGCTGCAAAGACATGCCGCTACAGCGTAATACCAGCGCGTCTTTCAGTCGTAGCGCCGCTTTTAACATATCGTCCGGATCAACCAGTACGGTGTCACATTCGCGGCAGCGTCGGGCGGCAATATCATTTTCTGCGTTACATTGCGGGCAATTTTTAAAACGGAAACGGAAGTCACATTGTTCGCGATGACCGTCGTCATCTTCAAACCATCCCTGACAGCGGCGACCAAAGTGTTCAATCAATGTCCCGTCGGTGGTCGTTTTTCCCCAAAAGGTGTTGGCAAAACCGCAGGCAGGGCAGAAAACCTGTACCGGGACGTTGTCACTTTTGCCTTTCGGTGTACCAACTTCCGGCGCGTAGAGATCGTGAGGATTACCCGCATAATCAAGAATCAAGCAATCAGTCTTGCCAGGAGCGAGACGCAGACCGCGCCCGACAATTTGTTGGTAAAGACTCACTGATTCGGTAGGGCGCAGAATGGCGATAAGATCGACGTGCGGGGCGTCAAATCCGGTGGTCAGTACCGCGACGTTGACCAGATAGCGAAAACGCTGGGCTTTAAAATCTTCAATTAACACATCGCGCTCAGCGCCGGGGGTGTCGCCAGTAATCAGTGCAGCATCTTCGGCGGGTAGTAATCCCATAATCTCCTTTGCGTGTTCAACGGTGGCGGCGAAAATCATCACCCCTTTGCGCGTTGCAGCAAACTCCATAATCTGGCTGATGATGTGCGGGGTAATACGTTGTTGTTTTTTTAGCTCGCGGTTGAGATCGGCTTCGCTGAACAGCCCGTTACTCTGTGCCTGCAAGCGGCTGAAATCGTATTGCACTACTGGCATATCCAGTCGTTCTGGCGGCGTCAGATAGCCGTGTTTAATCATATAACGCAGCGGCAGCTCATAAATGCAGTCACGGAAAAGGGCTTTCTCATCGCCGCGTACCATGCCGTGATAATGGAACTGGTAGATCCAGCCTTTGCCCAGTCGAAAAGGCGTGGCAGTCAGCCCCAGCAGGCGTAAGTGGGGATTCACTTTTGTCAGGTGAGTGAGGATTTGCTGATACTGGCTCTCTTCATCGTCACCAATACGGTGACATTCATCGACAATCAACAGCGAAAATTCACCCTGAAAGGCATCAAGATTACGGGCGACCGACTGAACACTGCCAAATACCACTTTACCGTGGCTCTCTTTGCGCTTTAGCCCGGCGGCAAAAATATCGGCTTCCAGTCCCAGTGCCTGATATTTTGCATGGTTTTGCGCCACCAGTTCTTTAACGTGTGCCAGCACCAGCACGCGACCACGCGCCAGCCGCGCCAGTTCCGCTATCACCAGGCTTTTACCTGCACCGGTGGGCAGCACGATAACGGCAGGGGTTTTATGACGACGAAAATGGTTGAGCGTGGCATCCACGGCTTCTTGCTGATATGGGCGGAGTGTAAAAATCATGGTCTCGCGTAGGTAGATTATTCTGCTAATAGTATGCCACGGATCTTTTTCCCTTGAGGGATGTTATTAGACCGCTATACTGGGCAGACAACAGTTCAGATTTTCGGGTCATTACCCGACCTCCGTTTTTTACAGGCAAAATCACACACATGCGACTTGATAAATTTATCGCACAGCAACTCGGCGTTAGCCGTGCTATTGCCGGGCGTGAAATCCGCGGCAATCGTGTCACCGTCGATGGCGAAATCGTCCGTAATGCAGCGTTCAAACTGCTCCCTGAACATGATGTCGCTTACGATGGCAACCCGCTGGCGCAGCAACACGGTCCACGTTACTTCATGCTCAATAAGCCTCAGGGCTATGTTTGCTCCACGGACGACCCTGATCACCCAACGGTGCTCTATTTTCTTGATGAACCGGTAGCGTGGAAACTGCACGCTGCAGGGCGTCTGGATATCGATACCACCGGTCTGGTACTAATGACAGATGATGGTCAGTGGTCACACCGCATTACTTCTCCGCGCCATCATTGCGAGAAGACCTATCTGGTGACGCTGGAATCACCCGTAGCTGACGATACGGCAGAGCAATTTGCTAAAGGCGTGCAGCTGCATAACGAAAAAGATCTCACTAAGCCGGCGGTGCTGGAAGTGATTACCCCAACGCAGGTTCGTCTGACCATCAGCGAAGGGCGTTATCATCAGGTGAAACGCATGTTCGCCGCTGTGGGTAACCATGTGGTTGAGCTGCATCGTGAACGTATTGGCGGCATTACGCTGGATGCTGATTTAGCCCCCGGTGAATATCGTCCGTTAACTGAAGAAGAAATTGCCAGCGTCGTCTAACTTTTCCATGACTTTCAGGAGCCCGTTGTGACCACCCGACAGCATTCGTCGTTTGCTATTGTTTTTATCCTTGGCCTGCTGGCCATGTTGATGCCGCTGTCGATTGATATGTATCTGCCCGCGCTACCGGTAATTTCAGCGCAGTTTGGCGTACCGGCGGGCAGTACGCAGATGACCCTCAGTACTTATATTCTGGGCTTTGCGTTGGGGCAGTTAATCTACGGGCCGATGGCAGACAGCTTCGGGCGTAAGCCGGTGGTTCTTGGCGGTACGCTGGTGTTTGCCGCCGCCGCGGTGGCGTGTGCGTTGGCACAAACCATCGATCAGCTGATTGTGATGCGTTTCTTCCACGGGCTGGCGGCGGCTGCGGCCAGCGTGGTTATCAACGCTTTGATGCGTGATATCTACCCGAAAGAAGAGTTCTCGCGGATGATGTCGTTTGTCATGCTGGTGACGACCATTGCACCGCTGATGGCACCGATAGTTGGCGGCTGGGTGCTGGTGTGGCTGAGCTGGCATTACATCTTCTGGATCCTCGCCGTGGCGGCGATTCTGGCTTCGGCAATGATCTTCTTTCTGATCAAAGAAACCTTACCACCGGAGCGTCGCCAGCCTTTTCACATTCGTACTACTATTGGTAACTTTGCGGCGCTGTTCCGTCATAAGCGTGTCCTGAGTTATATGCTTGCCAGTGGTTTCAGCTTTGCCGGGATGTTCTCGTTCTTAAGCGCCGGACCGTTTGTCTACATTGAAATTAACCACGTCGCGCCGGAAAACTTTGGTTATTACTTTGCGCTAAACATTGTTTTCCTGTTCGTGATGACCATCTTTAACAGCCGCTTCGTTCGCCGCATTGGCGCGTTAAATATGTTCCGCTCGGGGTTGTGGATACAGTTTATTATGGCGGCGTGGATGGTCATCAGTGCGCTGCTGGGGCTGGGATTCTGGTCGCTGGTGGTTGGCGTTGCGGCGTTTGTAGGCTGCGTGTCGATGGTGTCATCCAATGCGATGGCGGTCATTCTTGATGAGTTTCCCCATATGGCGGGAACGGCATCTTCGCTGGCAGGAACCTTCCGTTTTGGCATAGGGGCAATTGTTGGCGCATTGCTTTCTCTTGCGACCTTTAACTCTGCATGGCCGATGATTTGGTCAATTGCATTCTGCGCAACCAGCTCCATTCTCTTCTGTCTGTACGCCAGTCGGCCGAAAAAACGGTGATCTATTGCACAACGAGGAAGCTAAAAGGCTTCCTTTGTTGATGCATGTCAACCACAAATCTATCATTCCCCCGATATATGTTTATTTTATGTAAAATCAATTTATGTAAAAAGTCACATCATTGTAGTTAAAAAGGTTGAGTTAGATCGCAGAAACGGGTACATATAGCCCCGCAAACGTGACCACGCCCGCAGATATTACTTAAATCAGAGCCATAGAGGCCACTCAGGCGAGGCATCAATCTTTACGATCTGTATAAAGACGGATTGTTGATGATGTGTTAAAATTGATGTAAACAAATTGTGGAGTAAATGTACTTCCGGGGAAAATAAGTGACTTCATTACAACTCTCAATCGTCCATCGTCTACCGCAGAACTATCGCTGGTCTGCTGGTTTCGCAGGTTCGAAGGTTGAACCGATTCCGCAAAATGGACCGTGCGGTGACAACAGCCTGGTGGCGCTTAAATTGCTTAGCCCGGATGGTGATAATGCATGGTCGGTGATGTATAAACTAAGCCAGGCGTTAAGCGACATCGAAGTTCCATGTTCGGTGCTGGAGTGTGAAGGTGAGCCGTGCCTGTTTGTAAATCGCCAGGACGAGTTTGCTGCAACATGCCGATTGAAAAATTTTGGTGTGGCAATTGCCGAACCCTTTTCAAACTACAATCCTTTTTAAGCGTCAGCTCAACGCCAGTAGCTGACGCGTATACTCCTGCTGCGGTGTGGCAAACACGCGCGCGCACGGTCCTTGTTCCACTACTTCCCCTTGTCGCAGTACGATAACCTGATGACATAACGCGCGGACAACGTGCAAATCGTGGCTGATAAACAAATAGGCCAGTTGATGCTTTTGTTGCAATGATTTCAATAGCGTCAATATTTGCGCCTGTACCGTTTTGTCGAGTGATGATGTCGGTTCATCAAGTATGATCAGCGAGGGCTTAAGAATTAATGCCCTGGCAATCGCAATACGTTGTCGCTGACCACCAGAGAACTCCGCCGGATAACGGTGGCGTGTTTCAGGATCTAATCCCACTTCATGCATCACGGCTATCACTTGTTGTTCGCGTTGTGCGGCAGAAAGCGTCGGCTGGTGAACCCGTAAGCCTTCCTCAATAATCTGCAAAACGTTGAGTCGTGGGTTGAGCGAGGAGTTTGGATCCTGAAATACCACCTGAATGCGATGACGAATAGGTAACAGCTGGCGGCGATTTAAATTTTGCAGTGGCTGACCGTCAAAGATGATGCTGCCCTGAGAATTAATCAGTCGCAGCAGCGCCAGTCCCGTCGTACTTTTCCCGGAACCGGACTCGCCCACTAAACCCAGTGTTTCACCCGCTCGTAGCGTAAAACTGATGTTTTTCACCACCACATTATGATCCACAATGCGCTTCAAAATCCCTTTGCGAATGGGGAAGGCAACCTGAAGCTGTTCAACATCCAGCAACGTTGAGGCAGGTTCTGGCAACGGCACTGGATCGCCTGACGGTTCACTGTTGAGTAGCTTTTGTGTGTAAGGATGAGTGGGTGATGCAAATAGCGTAGCGGCGTAATTTTGCTCGACACAGCGACCGTTTTGCATTACCGCCACGCGGTGGGCCAGTTTTCTGACAATGCTGAGGTTATGAGTAATAAACAGCATGCCCATATTCAGCTCGCCTTGCAGTTCGCGCAACAGCTGTAAAATCTGCGCCTGGACAGAGACGTCCAGTGCGGTGGTCGGTTCATCGGCAATTAATAATTCCGGTCGCGTTAACAGCGCCATCGCAATCATCACCCGCTGGCGTTCGCCGCCGGAGAGCTGATGCGGATAATCTGTCAGCCGTTTTGCCGCCTGGCGGATACCAACGCGATCAAGGCAGTTAAGAATTTCGCCACGAGCCGCTTCCCGACGCATCCCGCGGTGGAGTGAAAGCACTTCATAAAGCTGTTTTTCCAGGGTATGCAATGGATTTAACGACACCATCGGTTCCTGAAAAATCATGGCGATCTTATTACCGCGTACACCGCGCAACGTTTGATCGCTGACATGAAGCAGCGATTCGCCATGAAAACGAATATCGCCGGAGAGATATTCAACCGGCGGGGAAGGGAGCAGGCGTAAAATTGACAGCGCGGTAACGCTTTTGCCTGAACCTGACTCACCCACCAGCGCCAGCGTTTCGCCAGCCTCAATCTGTAGTGAAACATCATTGACTACTGTACGTACGGTTTGCTGATGGCGAAAACCCACCGACAAATTTTCAATCGCTAACAGAGTTTGCGTCATGCTACACCGCCTTATTAGGATCAAATGCGTCGCGGACGGCTTCACCAATAAAGATCAGCAAAGACAATAATATCGCCACCGACAAGAAGGCGGTGATCCCAAGCCACGGGGCCTGAAGGTTATTTTTCCCTTGTAACAGCAGTTCACCGAGTGACGGTGAACCGAGCGGTAGACCGAAGCCGAGGAAATCGAGCGAGGTCAGGGTGGTTATCGAACTACATAAAATAAACGGTAAAAAGGTGAGGGTCGCGACCATGGCATTAGGCAACATATGACGCAGGATGATACTGCGATCGCTGACGCCAAGCGCCTGTGCCGCACGAATGTAGTCGAAATTACGAGTACGTAAAAACTCCGCCCGCACCACGCCGACCAGACTCATCCAGCCAAACAAGACAGTAATTGCCAGCAGCCACCAGAAGTTAGGCTGTACGACGCTGGAAAGTAAAATAATCAAAAACAGCGTCGGCATCCCCGACCATACTTCAATAAAGCGTTGTCCCCAGAGATCGACTTTACCGCCGTAATAGCCTTGTAGCGCCCCCGCCAGCACGCCCATCACGCTGGAACAGAGAGTCAGCATCAGGCCAAACAGAACCGAGATCCGCGTGCCATAGAGAATGCGTGCCAGCACATCGCCGCCGTTGGCATCCGTTCCCAGCCAGTTTTGCCGGGAGGGTGGAGAAGGGAAGGGCTTATCGGTAGCAAAGTTGATACTGGTAGCACCAAAGCGAATCGGTGCCCACAGTACCCAGCCGTTATTTTCCAGCCGTTGTTTCAGCCACGGGTCCTGATAATCAGCCTGACTTGCCAGCGGGCCGCCAAAATCGCTTTCGCTGTAGTTTTTCAACAACGGGAAATACCAACTGCCGTCATAACGTACCAGCAACGGTTTATCGTTGGCGATAAGTTCAGAACACAAACTCAAACCAAACAAAACGAGGAAAATCCATAACGACCAGTAGCCGCGACGGTTATGGCGAAAACGCGCCCAACGGGCCTGATTGACGGGGCTGAGTCGCGACATTAACGTCCCTCAAAATCTATACGCGGATCGACCAGCGTATAGCTGATATCACTGACAATATTCAGCAGCAGGCCAATCAGGGTGAAAATATACAAGGTACCAAACATTACAGGATAATCGCGCGAGACGGTCGCTTCGTAGCCCAGTAAGCCAAGGCCATTGAGTGAAAACATCACTTCAATCAGCAGCGAGCCGGTAAAAAACATGCTGATAAACGTCGCCGGAAAACCGGCAATCACCAGCAGCATGGCGTTGCGGAACACATGTTTCCAGAGAATATTTTTTTCACTTACCCCTTTCGCACGCGCGGTCACCACGTATTGCTTGCGCACTTCATCAAGGAATGAGTTTTTTGTCAGCATGGTCAGCGCCGCAAAGCCACCAATCACTGTCGCCAGCACCGGCAGCGTGATATGCCACAGATAATCGGTGATTTTCTGATACCACGGCAGCGAATCAAAGTTAGCGGAAACCAGGCCGCGTAGAGGGAACAGGTCGAAATAGCTGCCGCCCGCGAAGAAGACAATCAGCAGGATGGCAAACAAAAAGGCCGGAATGGCGTAGCCGATGATGATAAATGCGCTACTCCAGACGTCAAAGCGGCTCCCATTATAAACAGCTTTGCGAATGCCTAACGGAATCGACACCAGATAGATAATCAGCGTGCTCCACAATCCGAGGGTGATGGAAACCGGCAGACTGTCTTTAATCAGCGTCAGCACCGAGGCGCTGCGAAACAGGCTATCGCCAAAATCAAAGCGGATGTAGTCCCAGAGCATTTTGAAGTAACGTTCGTGGATCGGCTTATCAAAACCGTAGCGATGAGTGATCTCAGCGATCACTTCTGGATCTAATCCGCGTCCGCCACGGTAATTACTGTCGCTGATATTGCCGACACCCGTTTGCGCATGGCTGGCACGAACACCTTCACCGCCTGCGCCGGGTAATACTCCGGCATTACCAAACTCAATGGCGGCGATGGCCTGGTCGACCGGACCGCCAGGCGCAATTTGCACGATGAAAAAGTTGATGGTGATAATCGCCCATAATGTTGGGATCACCAGCAACAGACGGCGAATCAGGTAAGCGCCCATCTACTCTCCCTGTTTGCTGGCGGACGGCAGTTTGGCCGCTTTATTAACGTCATACCACCAGGTATCGATACCCAGGCTGTAAACAGGGCGTACAGCGGGTTGGGAGAATTTATCCCACCAGGCGAGACGGTCTTCCGCCATGTACCACATTGGCAGCATGTAATAATTCCACGTTAATACGCGATCCAGTGCTCGCCCTAACGGCAGTAATTTTTCTTTATTTCCCTGCGCGGCAATAATTTGATTGATCAGCGAGTCGATAACCGGACTTTGCACGCCGGGGGCATTATAAGTGGAATTGATATATTCCGATGACCAGGAAATCTGTAAATCGGAACTGGGCCACGGCATCGCCCGCCATACGCGCGGCATCATGTCATAGTCGCGACTGCGCATGCGGTTGGTGATTTGCGAGTTATCCACCTTGCGAATGTCCATGTTGATACCCAGCCGTTGCAGGCTGTGCTGGAACGGCAATACCCACTGACTATTGCTGCTTGCGGGAAGCAATAATTCAAAGCTGAGTGGCTGACCCGTTGTGGCATTAACGCGTTGCTGACCCTTCAGCACCCAGCCCGCTTCGTTGAGAAGTTTGTCGGCTTTTAACAGGTTGTCACGATCGTAGCCATCGCCTTTAGATACCGGCGGCTGGTAGATTTGTGTGAAGACTTCTGGCGGTAGATCTTTTTTCATTGGTGCCAGAAGCACCAGCTCCGCGGCGTCGGGGTAATTTCTGGCCGCGTATTCGGTATTCTGAAAATAACTGTTCGTGCGACTCCAGGCGTTGTAAAACAACGCCTTGTTCATCCATTCAAAGTCAAAGGCGAGGGGGATTGCTTCCCGGACCCGGCGATCGCTGAATACCGGACGTTGGATATTAAACGCCAGCCAGCGCGTATCCTGGGCTGATTCGTTCTTTTGCTCATCTTTGATGATGTATTTTTTATCGAAATTTTTACCGGTATAACGCGTGGCCCAGTTTTTAGCGTCGTTTTCCATACGCAAATCAAAGGCACCTGCTTTAAACGCTTCAAAGGCGACATTATCATCGAGGTAATAATCGTAGCGAATGGTGTCGAAATTCCAGCGTCCACGGTTTACCGGTAAGTTTGCTGCCCAGTAATCTTTCACGCGGGAATAGACAATATTTTGCCCCATTTTCCAGGACGTAACGCGGTACGGACCACTGGCAAGCGGAGGCGTGGCGAGCGGGTCGCTAAGTTTGTGATCCTTCCAGTACTTTTCTGGAAATACCGGCAGCGAAAACAGACTCAGCATATCTTCTTTGCTGGGTTTAGCTAACTCAATGCGCACGGTTAACGGTGCAATGGCTTTGACGGTGGTGCCTTTGTAGACCAGATGAAATTGCGGTACGCCTTCGGTCATAAATTTTTGAAAAGTAAACTCTACATCGCGGGCAGTAATGGGCGAACCATCATGAAAACGGGCGCGCGGATTAATAGCGACCTCCACCCAGGAATAATCGTCAGCATAGCGTGCGCTTTCAGCAATCAGCGGGTAATAACTGCCTGGTTCGTCATCGGAAGTCGTAAATAGCGTGTCGTACAGCTGCTCGGTGCGTGCGCCCGGGTTGCCGCGCAGTGCATAGCGGTTGAAATTATCGAAGGTGCCGAGGGCTGACAACGTTATCTGCCCACCTTTTGGCGCGGCGGGGTTCACATAATCAAAATGGTTGAAATTAAACGCGTACCGGGGTTCGCCCAGCACGGCAAAGGCATAGCTTTCCTTGATAGCCTGCGCCTGCACACCAAAGGTGAACAGAGCGATAAACAGCAGCAGTATGCGCACAATCATCTGCAACGGATTTCCTTTTACTCATCATTAGCCGCAATCCGGCATGCTTTCACTATGAATAATAAGGGACGTAAGCACACCTTACCACTGCGGCGTATACGGTTTCTTCAGCCAGCGGACAAAATCGTCCAGCGGTAACGGGCGACTAATCCAGTAGCCTTGCATGAAATTAACGCCGCGTTCGCTTAGCCATCGCGCTTGTTCCGGCGTTTCGACCCCTTCAGCAACCGTCAGCATATTGAGGCGTTTCGCCAGCGTCAGCACCGCGTCAAGTACGGGTGAAGTGATCGTTTCCGTACCGATGGCGTTGATAAATCCACGGTCAATTTTCAGATAATCGAGCGTAAAACGCTCAAGATAGATAAGCGCGCTGTGCCCGGTGCCGAAGTCATCAATAGCAATTTCTACGCCGACCGAGTGCAGCCAGGCGAAGAGTTGTGTGGCTTCTTGCTCTTTCAGCATATCGCGCTCGGTAATTTCCAGCACAATCTGGAAATGGTGTGCGGGTAGGGAAGTGAGCAGTTTCTGGATATCTGCTTTAAAGCTTTCGCTGTGCAGATGGTCCGGCGCAATGTTAATACCAAATTTGACGCCTACTGGCAGCACTTTTTCTAATTCTGCGGCATCGCGGGCAATTAACTCAAACAGGTGCTGAGTCAGCGGCACAATCATCTTTTGCGATTCGGCAAAGTTAATGAAGGCATCCGGGGGAATTTCTCCCGCGACAGGATGCCGCCAGCGTAGCAGTACTTCCAGGCCCGTTACTCGCAAAGCTTGTGTATCCACCACCGGTTGATACGCCACGTAAAATTGTTCGCGCTTGATGGCGGTCATGATTTCTCTGCCGGGGCGCATACGTACGCTCATCAGGTAATAGCAGAGCAGGCCAACGACAGTTCCACTCATGCCGCCCAGTAAAAATGCGTACCACACATCGTTCCATGTCCAGTCATCCGCATAAAGCCGAACGGTCAGAGGAATGCCCGCAATTTTAGTTTCACGGACCGGCATGTCGGTTAATTCATTAACGTTCATCAAACGTGAAGAAAAGGTAGATAGCGCAGTATTGCCAATAATGAGGGCGACGCCATCGTAATCTTCCTGCCGTGAACTATAAAAGAGAGAAGGCGTCAGGTTGAGATTCAGAGCGGCAAACACACCGCTATTTTTCAGCAAAGGGTTGCGATACCAGATGACGATTGCGGGTTTGTTCGGCACCATCGGCGTGCCGGGTAAGATCGCCATATCGACGTTTTTATTAATGTCGAGCGCCGGAATCAATTCATTGAGTGGAATGTCCATCTCACCAGTCGCAGATGAACAGAATGTTTTTTTATCTTTCACCAGCACAAACGTACGGACATTCATGCTAAACGCCGCGCGAGCGGTCAGTTCGGGGTTAGCCTGCTGGCAGGTATCTAAGGTCAGCGGCTGAAGCCGGTCAGTAGTGGATTTCAGGTCGGCAAAATAGGTATCGAGATACTTTTGTACGTCGATAATCAGTGTGTCGTATTTGACTTCGTGCTTATGCCAGGCCACTAAAAATTGAAGGCAACTCACCAGTATCGCAATCATCACGCCTGCAACAATGCAGGTAAGCAGGAGCGGTGATGCTGCCAACTTACTGATTTAGTGTATGATGGTGTTTTTGAGGTGCTCCA
>OBWF01000393.1_pt1 | contig 22407 bp, 17 predicted proteins | sample 1495211 | NCBI WGS metagenome assembly OBWF01 (sample SAMEA2580051, study PRJEB22360) | human gut metagenome | reverse complement strand
TACGTGCCGCAGGCGGCATCAGCACGTCGCGCGGAGTCGGTATCGCTGTGGTGTGCGCGGCGGCGGCCTTGGCGACCGCAACGGCAGCATCTACGGCCGCGTGAGCGGTCGCCGCGGGATCGTTCGTGACGATGGTTACGGACGTTTGTGCCGTGGCGATAATCGGCTCGACCTCGGCAATCGTCTCGGCACCGGCCTCGCCGGCGATACCATCAGCCTGCCCCTCGATAGTGCCGCTGGTAGTGGCGATGGTGACGGTGGCATGCATGCCGAAGACGGTGGCCGGTGTGGGCATCATCGGCTTCGGTGCGGGCATGTCGCTGGCGGCGTCCGATATTTCGGATTCGGATGGTTCGGGTGTGGCGGGCGTTGCGGGTGTGCCAGGCACACCGGAATGTTGCGCAGTCGGTACTGCGTCTACTTCGTCTTGATGAACGGCCTGATTGGTGGAGTGGCTCGCGGTGCCGCCGACATCGGAAGAATCGCCCGAATCGGCGGAATGATGCGGAGTTTCGGACGTATACAGCAGGTGGTCTCGGGTATGGCTATCCGCCGAATCTGGTGTTTGCCCCAGCATGCGGGCAAGGTCGGCGGGCGTAATCATATTCTCCACCTTACTCAACCCCGTGTGCAGGTGGGGTAACGGTATGCTGGTAGGGCAGAAAAACGTCGCACGCGGGAAGGTGCCCATTGGATTTCGAAGTATGGCCCGAAGCCATCGAACTTGGTCGACTGTTCGCCGAACAGGGTTACGAGCTGGCATTGGTCGGCGGCCCGGTCAGGGATTTGCTGCTCCATAGAAAGAGCCACGATTTGGACTTCTGCTCATCCGCACGGCCTGAGCAGTTCGAGCCGATACTGCGCCGGTGGGGGCATGACGGCTTCTGGGACATGGGGCGCAAGTTCGGCACGCTGGGTGCCATGCGCCGCCGCCCGGACGGCACCGAGGTCAAGGTGGAGGTCACCACCTATCGCTCTGACACGTACGATCCGGACTCGCGTAAGCCCGAGGTCAATTATGGCGACACGCTTGAGGGCGACCTGTCCCGCCGCGACTTCACCGTCAACGCGATGGCTCTGCGCGTGCCCGACCTGCAATTCGTGGACCCGTTCGGTGGTGCCAGTGATCTGTCCAAGGGCGTGTTGCGCACGCCGGTGGACCCGCGACAGTCCTTTGACGACGATCCGTTGCGTATGATGCGCGCCGTGCGATTCGTGGCCCAGCTGGGCTTCCGTATCGCGCCGGACGCGGCCGAGGCGATTACCTCGATGCGCGACCGCATCGACATCGTATCCGCCGAGCGCGTGCGCGACGAACTGACCAAGCTGCTGCTCTCCGACCGTCCGCGCGCCGGCCTTGAGGCGTTGGTCGAATCCGGTCTTGCGGACATCGTCTTCCCGGAGATTCCGGCCCTGCAATTGCAGATCGACGAACACCACCGCCACAAGGACGTCTTCGAGCACACGATGATTGTGCTCGAACGCGCGATCGCCCTGGAAACCGGCCCGGACGGCCCGGTGCCCGCCCCCGACCTGACGCTGCGCTTGGCCGCCGTGATGCACGATATCGGCAAGCCGAAGACCCGCCGGTTCGAGCCGGGCGGCAAAGTGAGCTTCCACCACCATGACGCGGTGGGTGCCAAAATGACCCGCAAGCGTTTGAAGGCGCTGCGTTTTGACCACCATCTGGTCGAGGACGTCTCGGAACTGGTGAATATGCACCTGCGCTTCCACGGCTATGTGGACGAGCCGTGGACCGACTCGGCCGTACGCCGGTATGTCAAGGATGCCGGGCACCTGTACGAGCGGCTGAACAGGCTCACGCGCGCGGACGCCACCACACAAAACAAGCGCAAGGCGATGATCTTCTCCCAGGCCATGGATGAGATGGAGGAGCGCGTCCGCGAACTCAAGAAGAAAGAGGACTTCGACGCGATCCGCCCGGATCTGGACGGCAACGAAATTATGGAGTTGCTGGGCCTGGAGCCCGGCCCGATGATCGGCCGCGCCTACAAGCACATGCTGGAATACCGCTTGGATAACGGTCCGGTGGACCACGATGTGGCCGTCGAAGAACTCAAGCGCTGGTACTCCGAGATTCAGTAGTCCGATAGTAGTCCGATACCAAAAAACCGTACGCTGAATACGTGTCAGCGTACGGTTTTTCGCGAAGATGAAGCTGTATGCGCCTTACTCCGCCGTGTATGCGTCGTGTTTGGTGTCGGCGGGCAGCTTGGTCATGCTATCGGCGGCCTTGCAACCCTCGATATTGGTGATGGTCTTACCGGATTGTGGGGAGGATTTGGTGTCCTGCAGATCGTTGAACGTGGCGCCGATGACCACATCGATGAGTTGATCCTCGCGAGCCGTCATGATCATGGTGGCGTCGGTGAAATTGCCGATCAGCGTATACGCCTGATTAATGGCGTTCTTGCCGAAGTAGATGGTGGTGCGTTCAACGCCGGTGCTGGAATAGTTATCGATTTTCTGCACGCTGAATCCACGATTGGCCAAAGCCTCACCCACGGCCTTGGCGAATTGGCCGTGAGAGGTGCCGTTCATCACGCGGATGCCGACCGAAGCGTTGGACACGTATTGCGCTTTGCCGCTGCTGTCCTTGACCGCGCACGGTGCCGCGTTGCCGTAATTCGGCTGGCGGTCCGGAGTCTCCACTTCGCCGAGGCCGAAAACGTGGAAATTGAACAGTAGGGCTATGACCAGCACTACTGCCAATACCGCGCCGCTGATGGAAAAGACGATGGTCTGGCGGTGGCGCACGTACGCCTTGCGGGCTTCACGTTCATCAACCTGATACGTCATCGGTGGACTTCTTTCATGGGTCGGGTGGCTGGTTGCTACCTTAGCGTCACTGTCTGACGCTGATATTGGGGTGTTCGGGAGATTTGGCTCGAATAATACGATCGACCACAGCTGTATCGCGCCACACCTCGATAATGCGTTGTGCCGCTGCCTCGTCGGCGGCGAAAGCGACCACTGAGGGGCCGGATCCGGAGACGAATGCATGGCTGGCACCCGCCTGCGTGGCGGCGTCGATGGCCTGCCCGCTGCGGGGATGCAGGCTGATTGCCGCAGCCTGCAGATGATTGCGGTCGCCTTCTGCGGCTCCCACGATGTCAAAGGTGTGGTAGACCTCAGGAGTGCTGAGTTGCGACTGGTATGCGCCGACCAATACTTCGCCGCTGAATCCCTGTTCTATCAGCGCCAGCTCATCGCGGCTGCCGGGGGCGATATCCGTGATGCGTTCGCCGAAACCGGTGCCGTATGCAAGGCCACCGGTCAGGCAGAACGGCATGTCCGCGCCCAACGTGGCAGCAATGGTGCGCAGGCGCTCTATGGGCCAGTTCAGCTCCCAGAGACGATTGACCGCCAGCATGGTCGCCGCGGCGTCGGCTGAACCGCCGCCTAGTCCGGCACCCACGGGAATGCGCTTGGTGATGGTCAACGCCACATCCGGCTCGCGCTCGGCCGCCTGGGCCATGGCGAAGAGGGCCAGTACCGCATGGTTGCGGCGCATGTCGCTGCGTGAGGAGGCCAAGTCGCCCAAATAAGCGCCTTCGAGCTCCAGAGAGAATCCTGCTCCGGGTTGCTTGGCGGTTGCGGTGACGGTGTCGTATACGCCGATTGCGCAGTAGATGGTGTCCAGTTCGTGGCGTCCGCCCCATTCGTCGTGAGCAGGTCCCACTTCCAAGGTGAGATTGGTTTTCGCCGGGCAATCCACCGTAATGGTGATGGGGGAGAGCTCATCGGACTGATGTCGGGCAGCGGCTGAGCGTGGATGTGAGATTACCGGACTCATTGTGCCTCATCTCCATCTCCACACGATTCGATGGCCTTGGCCAGAGCGGTGAATTCGGCGATGGTGAGCGTCTCTCCTCGACGGGTCGGATCGATGCCGGCGATGGAGAATGCCTCGGAAGGCGCAATGGTCTTCAATGCCGCGTGCAGGGTCTTGCGACGCTGACCGAATGCCGCATCGATCAGACGAAATACGAGTTCCCGTTGTGTGCCGTCGTCTGTGCTGTTCGCAGTTCCCGGGGCAGCCGGGTCATCGGCCTGATACCGGGTGAATTTGACGAGCGCGGAATCCACATTGGGAGCCGGCCAGAACACATTGCGGCCGATGGTGCCCACCCGTTCGGCGGTGCCATACCAGGCGAGCTTCACGCTCGGCGTGCCGTAGATCTTGGAACCGGGCTTGGCGGCGAGTCTATCGGCCACCTCTTTCTGCACCATCACCAAGAACGAGACGAGGTTGTCGAAACGCTCCAACAGCGTGAGCAGAATCGGCGTGGCCACGTTGTACGGCAGATTGGCGACCAGCGTAAACGATGCGTCATCGCTGAAATCAGGCACGTTCTCCGGGGTGACGGTTAAGGCATCCCGATTGACGACGGTGAGTCGTGACGTGGCTTCGGGCATGAATTCGGCGACTGTGCCCGGCAGTCGTTCGGCCAGCGGCGGATCGATTTCGACTGCGGTCATGGTGGCGCCGGTTTCCAAAATCGCCAGCGTCAACGATCCCAGGCCGGGGCCGACTTCCATGACATGATCGGCAGCGGTCACTCCCGCCTCGCGTACGATACGACGGACCGTGCCGGGGTCGATGACGAAGTTCTGCCCGAATTTCTTGGTGGGGCTGATGCCGGCATCGGCCGCGATACGACGGATATCGGCGGCACCTAACAGGTGACCAGTGGCGGGAATGGTGTCGTTCATAAGCGTGTGTTCCTTGTGGGCTTCGTAACCGATCAGTACCAACCGACTTGTTCGGAATGTTGCCATGCCTTGGACGGGCTGCCGTAGGCTTGTGCGATGTACCACAGACCCCAATCGATCTGTACGGCGGCATCGTCACGGTAATTGGCACCGAACGCAGCCATTTTGTCTGCTGGTAGCGACTGAGGAATGCCGTAGGCACCGGAGCTCGCGTTTTCGGCATACCACAGCCAACTGGACTCGCGGGTCCATAGTTTGACCAGACAATCCCAGTCGTTGCCTGTCCACCCGCGCTGCGCGGCGGCACCGGCGGCATAGGCCTGAGCCTGGGCTACGGTGGCGTGCCACAGGCGGCCGGAGGGCGTGGTGGTTGTGCCTGAATCGGAGCCAGAAGAGCCGGAATTGTTGTTCGTACCGCCGCCGGTGTTACCGGTGTTGCCGGTGTTACCGGAGTTGTTGCCGCCGGTGTTGCCGGCATTGTTGTTGGTATCGGTGTTCGTGTTGTTGCCAGAGCTGCTGTTGTTCTTGTCGCCTGTGTTGTTGGCATTGTTACCGGACGACTCGTGCTGATTGTTGGAACCGGAATCGGCCTTGCCGTTATCGGCGGAGTCGGATTTTTTGTCGGAACCTTTATCGGTATCAGACTTGGCGGCGCCTACGGCGATGATCTGGTCGATGGCCATCGTGGTGACGGTTTCGGATTTCAGCGTCTCCGATTCGGCCACGCCATCGACATACGTGACGTTATACACCTGGGTTTTCTCGCCATTGACGCCTTGCTGGCGGATCTCCGACTGGCCTTCAGGAAGATTGGAGTCGATGATGGTTTGTGTGGAGTATGGCACTACGGCTGTGCGCGTTTCCTCGCCATGCGTCACGCGCCGTACGCGCAGGATAGTGGTATCGCCGTCCTTTTCGACGCTCACACGGTCCTCTTTGTTCAGCACGATGCCTTTGGAGTCAAGAATGGAGGCCGCGGGCAGTTTGCCGTTGGGGGCCACGGAAGTCTTGCCGTCCGCAATGACGGTGACCGGGCCATCCTGATTGATGACCAGTCCGCCGGTGAGCTGGTTGTACACATTGTCGATGTCGACGGTGATTTTTGTGGCGTTGTTCTGGTTTTCCTCGAAAAATCCCAGCAACTGGTCGGCACTGGTGGCCACGGTCCAGAAGGGAACGGACGTGCCGTCGATGTTGATAGTGGTCTGGTAGGCGGACTGTACGGTGACCACGGCATGATTGGCGAGTTGGTCGCCGGACGAGGTAGTGACGATATCGTGGGTCTTGATATCCACCCCTTGTTCCTCCAGAAGACGGGTGGCCGTCATCGCATATGTGGTGACTTGGGTGGTTTGCCCGTTGATGTTCAGGGCTACGGATTTACGCGCGGTGAACGCGAATGATCCAGCCAGCGCGATACTGGTCGCCGCGATACAGGCGATTACGCGGATGCGACGCAGTGTAACAAACCGCTGCGGGGTCCAACGCCGTGCCATTGCCATACTCTTCCTGCTGGATGAACGATTACGCCACCCATCGTAACGGTTGTTCCGGCCCATACTGCGGTTTCACCGGCCACCGTCACCATTCCTGCTCGTCAGATTGTTCTGAGCTCAAAAAAAGAAAAGAAAAAGGGGGCGGGAGAGAAGGGGATGTTCCCGCCCCCCTGAAGGCGCGGAGCTGGTTGGGGGACGCTCCGCCCTCATTCCAGGAAGCCCATAGTTGGGGGAAGGCTCCTGGAGTACTTACCCAAGGTAAGAATTATATGCGTAGAAAAGTCTACGTATCATATAATACGCCACTTTTCTACGCGTCGAGCCTCTTGTCGGGATCGAACCGACGACCTGCCGCTTACAAGGCGGCCGCTCTGGCCATCTGAGCTAAAGAGGCGATTGTTCTTAACGCGTAAATCGTTGCGAACAAATGACTAGTATACCGGTACTTCCCGAGTGGTCAATTTAAGCCGAGCCGCAGGCGGTATTGCATATGTCGCGGCGTCATCTTATTCGGCCACGCAGCATCAGGAGGCGACCGAAATCGGCTTTCCGCTGGCACCGATGGATGGCATTTTGCCTTCCACGCCTACCTGGTCAGCATCCAGCCCAATGGACTTGAGGAAGCCGTCCACCATATTCGTGTCCGCCAGCGTGAGCTGCTTCAGATCCCAGTATTCGCCGTTGATGGTGAGTGTGGGGGAGGAGAAGGCGCCGGAGCTGTTGAACAGTTCGGGGCGCAGGATCGTGTAGTTGTTGGAGGCGGTGAGCCAGTCGAGGTATTCGTTCTTGCCGCTGAACGCCGCGGCGGCCACATCCTCGCTCACGCCGGCCTTGACGGCCTGCTTCTCCAGCTTGGCGTTGTTTACCGGCTCGTAATTGGACAATTCGCCCGGCTGGAAATCCTCAGCGTAGATGTTGGAGAGGTAGCTCATGAGGTGGTCGGGATCGTCATCATGCTCGGCAATGTAGATGGCACCGTTGAACACGCGGTTGGAGTAGTTGTCGGAGCTCTTGTTGTTCTGGAAATTGAGGAAGTGCAAATCGATGTTGAGCTGGCCTGCGTTCATCAGCTTGACGAGCGTCGGGTCGAGTTGGCGGTTCACCGAGGCGCAGCCGGGGCACAGCGGTTCCATGTAGATGGATACGGTGGGAGCCCCCTCGGCTTTCTGGCCATACCCTTTGTTGGAGATTACGAAGCCGGCCTTGTCGTCGGCGTTAGCCGGCTGGGTACTGACTTTCTTGAGCTTGCTATAGGCCTCGTCCACGGTCATGTTGCTTTGCTGGCTACTGCTGCTGGTGTTGGACGGCCGCATAGCCTTGTACACGGCGAATCCAGCGATGGCCACCAGCACCACAATAATGGCCACCACAATGCAGCCGATGATGGTCTGCTGCTTACGCTCCTTGGCTGCCTGCTCGGCCCGTGCCTGCTGGGCGGCCTCCTCGGCCGCTCGGCGCTCAGCGCGTGTGGCACGCTTGGCCTGACGCTTCGGATCTGACATAGCTATCCCCTTGCAATCGCTTCAATGTTTGGGCCCCATCATAATGACCGGGCCTGAGGAGGACTGCGCCCAGAGCTGATCTGAGGTGAATTCCCTGTAAAAGTGTGACGGAACGAACGTATCGGATACACAACGGCCATGTGTGCGGATGGCTGATGTGTGAGATTCCGCCCCGCTCTAGGCGAACGGCATCCAGTTGATCGGCATGCCCAGAATCGGCATCGCGCACAAGGCCACGGTGATGATGGCCCATATGGTGAACAGCACGGTGCCGCGCCCGCCGCCCTTGGGCGCCGGCGCCACTGGAGCAGGTGGAGCCCCACCCACTTCGGTGGATGGCGCGCCCGCCGGGCGACTGTGTTTGAGCCCGCGCAGTACGCCGCCCCCCAGCCGAATCATCATCGACTGTGGGGCGAACACAGTGACCAGCCAGCCGATGGCCATGAAACCGCCCAGCGCCAGCCCGGAAGCGGAGAACGGCACATCATTGAGCAACGGCACCGGAATACCCCAATCCGCGGTGAAATACCAGGAGATGGTGTGAACGGGCAGTGCCAGAGCCGCGGTGGCCACGGCGGTTCCCGCCATATAGATGATGACTAGCAGCAGTATGCGGGGAATGGCCAGCAGCAGGGCTTTGACCAGATGCCAGGGAAAAGTCGCCACGCGAATCCACGAATCGGAGTTTTTGCGCTCGCCGCCGCGTTTGCCCTCGCGCTCAAGCTGGGGTTCGGTGTTATAGGCCAGGGTGAGCAGTAGCCACAACAACGCAGTGGCCGCGATGATGGCCACGAGCGGAGCATTTGCCGCCAGTGCCGCCAGCGGCGCCGCCAGCAGGATCAATGGCAGGGTGCCGCGCTGCAGATATTCCCCTCGCTTCACGTCCACCGGATTGGGCATGGGAGGATTTTGGACCATGGTTTCGGTGGGGGCCGCTTGGGCGGTTTGGTCGATGATGCGCTGCAATGCCGGGCGAATGGCGGGGTCCACCGCTGTGGGCTGGTTGCTTGCGGGATCCCAGCTGCTCTGGGCGGTGCCGGACGGGGGGAATGATGACGGCTGCGGCGTGGGGAGTACGGTGGTGCGCTCGGCCAGCGGCGTGGTTTGGTCCGGCATCGGTGTGGTCGCGCCGGTGAGTACCTGTGTGCCGGCGTCGTCGGTGAAATCGGCAGCAGCGTCGGGCAACAGTTGCGTGGCCTGCTCCGCACCGGCCGGCGGACGTGGCGGCATATCGGCTAAGGGCAGCGTGGCGGTAGCGGCGCCAGCCGGCGAGAATACGGCGGTTTCGCCATCGCCACGCCGCTGGAGCCCCGGCGGCTTCCGCGGCCGCGCGCCAGATGGTTCGGGGATTATTGCGGTCAACGCCGCCGGCCGCGCCAAAAGGGGGCATCGCCTCCGCGGCTTCGGCAACGATCGCAGCCGGTTGTCCAGCCACGGCTCCCGCGGCGAACGGTCCCGCCTGCTCGCCCTGCCAAGCGTTGGGATTCAACGCATCCAAGGCGATGGCATTCAGCAATTGATCCGGCGTGCAACGATCCCTGCGATCCGGGTCCAGTGCAGAACGGAAGGCAGCCAATGTGCCGGCCGGTAGTCCGGAAAGATTCGCGTTGCCCGAGGCCTCGCGCTCAAGTACCGCCATCATCGGCTTGGTGCCGAACACAGGCGCGCCGGTTGCGGCAAAAGCGAGCACGGACGCCACCGACCACCAATCGGTGGCGTCGTCGGATTCGGCACCGTCAATAATCTCGGGTGCGATGAATCCGGGTGTACCCATCACTAGGCCGGTGCGGGTCACGTGACTTTCGCCCTCGCCCATCGCGATACCGAAATCGACCAATACCGGTCCGGCGGCCGACACCATCACATTGGTGGGTTTGATGTCGCGATGGACGATGCCGGCCGCATGTACGGCTTTGGTGGCTTCGATGAGCTTGCGGGCCAAGCGTTCCAGATCGTCGCCCACATACCGGCCATTGGCGGCCACATCATCCTTAAGATTCTTGCCCTCGATGAGTTCAGTGACGATGAACGCCAACGTATCGTCGAGTTCCATATCCACGATGCCGCACACACCCGGATGATTGACCTTCTTCAAGGCCATGGCCTCGCGCCGCAGGCGCTCGCGCGGCGTGACATCGGGCTTGAGGTCGGGGTCGTGCAGGGCCGTGGACGCAGAGCCGGAGCCTGCCACTGACTCGTCGGTCAGGGAGTCGCGCAGAATCTTCATGGCATAGGTGGTGCCGCCGTCGTCGCGCACCCGCCACACCGACCCCATAGCTCCTGAGCCGAGCCGGGAGATCAGCGTATACCCACCAACCACTTCGCCGGGCTCAAGATTCAACGCGTTCAAATCGCTCATGCCCTCCATCCTAATGCCTTGCTGGTGCATTATTCTGGCTCTCTCCTGGGAGGCCGAGCTTGATATTTCTTGGCTCCCCTCTCTGAGAGGGGAGCCAAGAATAAATGCCGTTTACGTATTGAGAAGTGCCGTTTACGCCATTAAGGTCGATTGCCCTGACCGGATGTGGTAGCAAATTATGCGCTCGAAATGACAGGATAGGTGCGTGGGCAGGTGCGCCAGTCGTGAATTTGCGACTCTATAACCATCGGCATCAAGGATGTGTCGGCGGTGACCCAAAGGTGAGCCAGCCGGGCACATTCAACAGTGGCACAGCGATGCAAGGGCAGTATCGTGAGCCGCTGATCGAATCGATAACGATATCAGATTCGAATGCCGCGACTTCGCCGGTCGTACCTTCGAATACTTCTCCGAAGACGGCTACCTGTTCGGCGTGATGGCCTCCCAGCAGGTCGCTGGCGCTCCGGTCAAGGCCTGAGGTGTGTCTCCGATAACTGAATAGCTAAATAGAATGGACGGCCTGCTGAGTGCTACTCAACAGGCCGTCCATTGTGTATCTGAATGCGAAAAGTCATTATATGGAACGGAATATATCGATACTGTGCATTGTGCCGATTACTGATTCCGACGCAAGTATTCGCGCAGGAAGGGCACGGCAAAATCGACTTCGCCTCGTTCTGTTTCGCGGATAACGAAGGCGTCAAGGAGGCGTTTGCGGTAGGTGGCGGCATAGTTAGGCGTTTTGCCCATGCGCTGTGCAACATTCACGGTGGGAGAGGGACCATCTGACGCTGCCATGGCTTCGAGATACTCACGGTCGTTTTTGGATAAGCCTTGCAACTCCGGGATGCACACGGCGTTATCAAGGTCAATACGTGCTTCCTCGATACCTGCCGTAACATCAGCGTCGATGATGGTATCCGAGTCCCGCATGTCTGCGGCATCCCAGATATGGTAGCCAACCAGTTGAATCATATAGGGGTATCCGGCTGTCACATTGGCTGCAGTGCTTAATTGAGCGTCGGTGATGGACATGCCGGAGGCGCGGAATGTTGTGGCGAAAGCATCGCGCACTTCATCAAGAGGAATATCTGTGAGTATGTTCGTTTTCGCGCGACGTAGGAACGTGATGACTTCGTCATTGAACAAATCAGAAATCATCTGTGGGAGACCGGCGAACACGATGGCGATATTGCGTCGTTCCCTGATTTGATGCTGTATGGCAGTGGCGATGGCAATCATGTCGGATCGCTCAGCCGCTTGAGTCTCATCAATGGTGATAAGCAACCCAGCATGGCGCTTCTCAAGCGCATCCAACCGTCCGGCAATGGCACTTCTCAACGTTTCGGGCATACGCTTCGGGGATAGTTCGGCTTCTCCGAGGCCGATGCCCGCTCCAGCAAAAGTCAACGATGGTCGGATAGTGAGGTGGTCAAGGGCCCCTCGCCCGGTTCGTAAGGCATCAACAAGGCGTTCGCATAGTCCGGCAGAGGCCGTTTCTTCGATGACATCCCATCTGCGCGCTTTGGCCCGGTCTCCGAACACAGTGAGCATCACGGTTTTTCCGGTTCCACGAGCGCCGGTGACGAGCATAATGCGCCCTGGGGCACCGACTCCGTTATCGAGACCTTTCTCGAAATCGCGGATAACTTTGCCTCGGCCGATGAGCAGGGGCGGTTCCCCTCCTGCCGTTGGCTTGAATGGGTTTTCCTTTGCCTTCATGTGGACCGCCTCCTCGCTGAATCAACCTAAAATAAAAATTATCAAAAATATCAAAAAAATAAAAATTATCAAAAGTTGGGTTGAGCCGACTGAAGAAAACAGCCGTGGCGACAATGATTCTGCCGCAATCCGCGGTGACAACAACTGACGCGGACCTTCTTGGCAGAATCGTTGTTTGTCCCGCTTCGCCAATCAACGTCGCTCAAGTTCGGTGCGCAGACCGGCTACCGTAGCGGTCAGCTCACGCACTTCCTCGCGCAATAGGTCGATTTCGGGATTGGCTGATGTCGCAATAGCCTCTTGCGCGGCTTCCTTGGCCACTTCCTTCTCCCGAGCGTCCTCGCGCCGATCCGTCTCCAGATTGACCTGATCCACGATCCACGAGGCCAGCGTGGCCGTCACAATACCGATCAACGCGATGCCGGTGAACATCAGCACCACCGCAATGATCTTGCCTTGGAAGGTGACCGGCGAGAAGTCGCCATATCCCACGGTGGTCACGGTCACGAACGCCCACCACAACGCCGTGCCGAAGTCGGTGATCGTGGATCCGGACGCCCCGCGCTCCACGGAATACACGGCCAGCGCGCCCACGTACATGAGCATTCCCACCGCGCCGACCGCGTATACGGTGATGCGCCCGCGCACCGCCATGCCGGAGGTGCGGTTCAGCACGTGCAGCACGGTCAGCAAACGCAACAGTCGCAAGGGCCGGAGCATCGGCAGCGCGATGGTCAGCAGCGTGAACAGGTTGTGCTTGAACCACCGCCAGCGATCGTCGGCCAACCACAGCGAGACCACATAATCGACGACGAACACCACCCAGATCACGTTGATGACGGTTTCACACAGCGCGATATGCGTGCGGGAGAGAATTTCCCACGAATACACCACCAGAAACACCACGGACAGCACCATCAGCGGCCAGTCCGTCCACTTCTTCCACGTCTTCAGTCCCATATTCCGATTGCAGTGGCGCGTCCGCTGCGCCACTGCGGAGCATGACTCCGGACATCAGTGTTGTATACGTTCGTATACATTTCACGTTGTGTACGAACGTATACAGCGGTATTTTTCATCTCGTATTTCCCTTATGACTATCACCACAGTGATATAATCAAGAATATGTAAGGAGAGAGAGAAGGAGCCGGCCAATGGAGACCGCATCGATCGAACTGTGGCATGGCTCTTCGCATGTCATCAAGCATCCTGAATACGGGCTGGTCAAGCCGAACAACGATTATGGCCGCGGATTCTATTGCACGCGCAGCGTCGAGCTGGCCAAGGAATGGGCGTGCGCGGGACTGGATGACGGTTTCGCGAATCGGTACACATTGGCCACCAACGGGCTCACCTTCCTGGACCTGTCCCAGTTGCCCTACACCATCCTGAACTGGTTGGCCCTGCTGGTCGAAAACCGTCGTTTCCAGCCGACCACCACCGTCGCCGCGCAAGGCATCGAATATCTGAAACAAGTGTCTCTGCCGGATACCAGTCAGTCTGACGTCATCGTCGGATATCGTGCCGACGATTCGTATTTCTCGTTCGCCCGCGCTTTTGTCAATAACGCGATTTCCCTCGACCAACTCGCCGAGGCGATGCGGTTGGGTGAGCTCGGCAAGCAGATCGTACTCACCAGTCCTCAGGCATTCGCGGCACTGCGGTTCCAAGGCTGCGAAATCGCCCGCGCTTCGACCTACCACGGATTGCGTAACGAGCGCGACCGCACAGCTCGCGAAGCCTACCGCCGCAAAAGTGCAGAAGCCGATCTCGACGGCCTGTTCATGCGCGACATCATCCGCGAGAAAGTGACCAACGATGATCCCCGCCTATGATGAGACATACTTGCCGGACGCCATGGCCAACTTGGCCGGCGCCTTCGATTATGCGCTGAACGATTGCGGGTTGCCGGTCGGCCTATTCATGGACTTCTTCGCCACCTCCGAGGCGGCCGCGCTTTTCGGGCGAGGCACGCCCAAATACGTGTGTGGCATGTCCGGCGAGGAGCTGGTGGCCGAAATCATGCGGCAAACCGGTTGGGCGCGCATTCTCGATATGCCGCCAGCCGCACTGCGCGCCGGCTCAACACCCGAATACTGGGCCGGATGGGTACTCGCATACTGCCAATGGACCAGGGGAGTGCGGTTCTCGGACATTCTCGATGTGCTGTCGCTCGACGATATCGTGCGACTGCACCCGACTCTGCACGAAGCCGACGAAAGCCGATTCGTCGACGTGTACGACGAGCGGGCCGCCCATAATCGCACCGAGGGCGACTCCCGGCTGCACACGATCCGCGTGCGCGCCGGACTCAGCCAATCCGGGCTGGCCCGCCGCTCCGGCGTTACCCTGCGCTCCATCCAAATGTACGAGCAGCGCCGCAAAGACCTTGGCAAAGCTGCCGTCTCCACCGTGCTCGCTTTGGCCCGCACGCTTGGCTGCCGCATCGAAGATCTGTTGGAGCCGTAAAGACGCGGAGTAGTATCGCGCCGCATCGATTCTGATAACTGAACAACTACTTTTAAGGCCCGGCCGGATGCTCGTTTGGACATCCGGCCGGGCCTTCTGGCTCCACACGGGGTGCCGAGGTATCCGTTCTCCGCTTCGAGGGGCTGATTTGGCCTTCCGTAGAGGTTTACTCCCGTTTCGAGGGGCTGGTGGCCCGCTAGAACACGGGTATAAACGGCTTCGCCCCACCGTCATTCCGCCATTTTGGGGATGCGCTTACTTGAGTACCAGCCCCTCGAAACGGAGATAGATCTCCGGAAAGGGTCAAAACAGCCCCTCGAAACTCAAGATGGCGGTTGCAGGGCGGTTGAGGATCAGTCGAAGAGCGGTTCAAACGCAAATGTGAACAATGCCACATGTGATTGGGCGGGTCGCTGCACGCCGATTTTCGGGGGTGCATGGGAATGGCGGAATATCAATGAAAAACCCTATATCTAGGTTTGTTATGTGACACGCGCCACTACATATAGTGCCTTGATTTCAAATCACACCGCTGTAATATGGCCTTCGCTTCACTGTTCATCAGAACCACATCAAGGGGAGTCGCCATGACCGTCACCGTGTTCACCAAGCCGCATTGCCCGCAGTGCGATGCCACCAAGCGCCAGCTCACCAAGCTGGGTGTGCCGTTTGAAACCGTGGACCTGACGCAGAACCCCTCCACCCTTGAGCAGCTGCAGGCCGCCGGTTTCCAGCAGGCTCCGGTGGTCATCACGCCGGACAACTCCTGGACCGGCTACCGCCCCGACCTGATTCGCGAAGTCGCCCAGCAGGTGGCCGCCGACAACCGCGCCGCCGCCACGGTGTCCGCGTGAGTCTGAGCCAGCCCGAATTCGCGGCCGAAGGCAAGACGATCGGCGCATTGGTCTACTTCTCGTCGGCCTCCGAAAACACCGCACGGTTCGTGGCCGGATGCCGTTTGCAGGACGAAGGCATCAACGTCTACCGCATCCCGTTGCGGGCCGCCGCCCCGGCGCTAAACGTCCGCGAACCGTACGTCATCATGGTGCCCACCTATGGCGGCGGCGTGGTCAAGAAAGCAGTGCCGATTCAGGTCAAACGCTTCCTCAACGATCCAGCCAACCGCGAGTGGATTCGCGGCGTCATCGCCTCAGGCAACACCAATTTCGGTGAGGCCTACTGTGCCGCCGGAGACATCATCGCCGCCAAATGCAAGGTGCCCTACCTCTACCGTTACGAACTCATGGGCACCCCGGAAGACACTGCCGCCGTGCGAAACGGCCTCGTCCGCTTCTTCACCGAACAGTAAATCTTGACCCCCTCGAGGTATTGGCTCCCCTCTCCGAGGGGAGCTGTCAACGAAGTTGACTGAGGGGAGCAACTGTCTGAGTAAACACATTTCTGCCATATTCCAAGGATTTCCAATGACTGACCTCACCGCCACCGGCCTGCCGCTCGACAATACTGCCGACACCGCAGCGGAACAGTACGACCCGGCGCACGATTACCACGCGCTCAACGCGATGCTCAACCTCTATGACGCCGACGGCAAGATCCAGTTCGACAAAGACAAGGCCGCCGAACGCGAATACGTGACAGGGCACGTGGCCACCAACAGCAAGCGGTTCGCCTCCACCGCCGAGCGTCTCGAATACCTGATCAGCAACCAGTACTACAACCCTGCGGTCTTCAACCAGTACTCCGCTGAATTCCTCGACCGCATCTACGAGCACGTGGAATCTGCCGGCTTTGAGTTCGGCACTTTCCTTGGTGCGTTCAAGTTCTACACGTCCTACGCGCTCAAGACGTTCGATGGTCGCCTCTATCTTGAGGACTTCCCGCAGCGTTGCGCCGCTGTGGCCCTGGAGCTCGCCGCCGGCAATGAGCAGCAGGCCATCGAATACGCCGACGAAATGCTTGCCGGCCGCTTCCAGCCCGCCACCCCGACCTTCCTGAACCTCGGCAAGGCCCAGCGTGGCGAACCGGTCAGCTGCTTCCTGGTGCGCATCGAAGACAACATGGAGTCGATTTCGCGCGGCATCAACGCGGCCCTCCAGCTCTCCAAGCGCGGCGGTGGCGTGGCCCTGCTGCTGAGCAACCTGCGCGAGCTCGGCGCCCCGATCAAGCACATCGAGAACCAGTCCAGCGGCGTGATTCCGGTCATGAAGCTGCTGGAGGACTCCTTCTCCTATGCCAACCAGCTCGGCGCACGTCAGGGCGCGGGCGCGGTGTACCTCAACGCCCACCACCCTGATATCCTGCGCTTCCTGGATACCAAGCGAGAGAACGCGGACGAGAAGATCCGCATCAAGTCGCTGGCTCTTGGCGTGGTGATTCCGGACATCACGTTCGAACTGGCCAAGCAGAAGGCCCAGATGGCCCTGTTCAGCCCGTACGACGTGGAGCGCGTGTACGGCAAGCCGTTCGCCGACATCTCCGTTACCGAGCATTATGACGAGATGGTGGCCGACGACCGCATCAAGAAGACCTACATCGACGCCCGTAAGTTCTTCACCACCATCGCCGAACTGCAGTTCGAATCCGGCTACCCGTACATCGTGTTCGAGGACACGGTCAACCGCGCGAACCCGATCGAAGGCCGCGTGACCATGTCCAACCTGTGCTCGGAAATCCTGCAGGTTCAGGAGCCGAGCGCATACAACGAGGACCTCACGTATGCGCATGTCGGCCGCGACATCTCCTGCAATCTGGGTTCGCTCAACATCGCCAAGGCGATGGATGGCGGCTTGGGCCACACGGTGGAGACGGCGATCCGCGCACTCACCTCGGTGGCCGAGCACACCAGCATCAACGCGGTGCCTTCGATTCGCCGCGCCAATGAGGAGGGCCACGCCATCGGCCTCGGCCAGATGAACCTGCACGGCTTCCTGGCCCGCGAAGGCATCCACTACGGCTCCGAAGAAGGCCTCGACTTCACCGACATGTACTTCATGACGGTCGCCTACCACGCCTACCGCGCCTCGCACGCGCTCGCCGTGGAGCATGGCCGCGCGTTCGCCAGCTTCGCTACGAGCGACTACGCCCACCCGGCCGGCCAGGGCAACTACTTCGACAAGTACACCGATGGTCGTCGTTCGCTCACCCCGCGCACCGAACGGGTCCGTGCGCTGTTCGAGCAGTACGGCATCGCGATTCCGACTGCGGCCGATTGGGAGGCCCTGCGCGACGCGATTCTGAAGGATGGCATTTACAACCAGAACCTGCAGGCCGTGCCACCCACCGGCTCGATCTCATACATCAACCATTCCACGAGCTCGATTCACCCGATCGCCTCCAAGATCGAGATTCGCAAGGAAGGCAAGATCGGGCGCGTGTACTACCCGGCCGCCTACATGACCAACGACAACCTTGAGTACTATAAGGACGCCTACGAGATTGGCTGGAAGGCCATCGTCGACACGTACGCCGAGGCCACCCAGCACGTGGATCAGGGACTGTCGCTGACGCTGTTCTTCCCGGACACCGCCACCACCCGCGACCTCAACAAGGCTCAGATCTACGCCTGGCGCAAGGGCATCAAAACCCTCTACTACATCCGCATCCGCCAGCAAGCCCTGGAAGGCACTGAGGTCCAAGGCTGCGTCTCCTGCATGCTCTGATCGTTCGATGGAGCGTATACCGCCTTTCTTCGGCACTCGACGTACCTTCGTACGCCTTCGGCCTCAGACGGCGGTCTCCGCACGCATTGAACAACCAGAGAGCCGTTGTTACTCCCCTCACTCGGCTAACGCCGACAGCTCCCCTCAGAGAGGGGAGCTGGCCGCGAAGCGGACTGAGGGGGGCTCCACCATCTAAGGAACCAACAATGTCACGAACCGTCTATAGAGCACTGCTCCGGCTGACCGCGCCGGAGGAGTTCGAAAACAAATCCAACGACGATAACGACAACGAGTAAAAGGAACACTACTCATGGCACCTATCTCCATTCCGCGCAAACCGCTGAAACTCATCGACCGCGTCTCCGCAATCAACTGGAACCGCCTCGAAGACGAGAAAGACCTTGAGGTCTGGGACCGCCTGACCGGCAACTTCTGGCTGCCCGAAAAAGTTCCCGTCTCCAACGACATCCCCAGCTGGCAGAAGATGACCGAGGACGAGCACACGCTCACCATGCGCGTCTTCACCGGCCTGACCCTGCTTGACACCATCCAGGGCACGGTCGGCGCCGTCTCCCTGATTCCGGACGCGCTCACCCCGCACGAGGAGGCCGTGTACACCAACATCGCCTTCATGGAATCCGTGCACGCCAAAAGCTACTCGTCCATCTTCTCCACCCTGTGCTCCACCGAACAGATCGACGCGGCCTTCGACTGGAGCGAGAACAACGAGTTCCTGCAGAAAAAGGCGGAAATCGTGCTCGACTACTACGAGGGCGACAACCCGTACAAGCGCAAGGTGGCCTCCACCCTGCTCGAATCGTTCCTCTTCTACTCCGGCTTCTATCTGCCGATGTACTTCTCCGCGCACGCCAAGCTGACGAACACCGCCGACGTGATTCGTCTGATCATCCGCGATGAGGCCGTCCACGGCTACTACATCGGCTACAAGTACCAGAAGGGCATCGCCCAGCTGAGCGATGCCGAGCGTCTGGATCTGCAGGACTACACGTACGACCTGCTCAACGAGCTGTACGACAACGAGGTGGAGTACACCCAGTCGCTGTACGACCGCGTGGGCCTGACCGATGACGTCGAGAAGTTCCTGCGGTACAACGGTAACAAGGCGCTGATGAACCTCGGCTACCCGGCTTTGTTCCCGGCTGAGATTTGCGATGTGAACCCCGCGATCCTGGCCGCCCTGAGCCCGAACGCCGACGAAAACCACGACTTCTTCTCCGGCTCCGGCTCCTCCTACGTGATGGGCAAAGCCGAAGAAACCGATGACGACGACTGGGACTTCTAAGGGTTTCGCGGTCCGCGAACCCGCAGCGCCGCCGCGTTCGCACGGCGGCGCTACGCTGGAGGCATGGAACAGGAGCCGTTGGTCAGCATCATCATCCCGGTATATAAGGTCGAGAAATTCCTTGATGAATGCGTGAAGTCTGTGGTTGCGCAGACCTATCGCAACCTCGAGATTCTGCTGGTGGATGATGGCTCGCCTGACGACTGCCCGGCCATGTGCGACGCCTGGGCCGCCCGCGACCCGCGCATACGCGTGATTCACAAGCCCAACGGCGGCCTGTCCGACGCCCGCAACACCGGCATCGCCGGGGCCACCGGTGCGTACATATACTTCGCCGATTCCGACGACACCGTGGCCCCCACGTTGGTGGAGGACTGCCTGAACGCCATGCGCGAGTATGACGCCGACCTCGTGATGTTCCAGTTCGACACCATCTCCGAGAACAACAAGCCGCTGCTGTCCAACTATCGCCACAACGACTTCACCGAGGTGCAGATCCTGACCCCGGTCGAGGCCATCAAAAAGCAGGTCAAGGCTGAGATCGACGGCTATTTCTGGGCCTTCCTGGCACCCGCCTCCACCTATCAGGGCACCGGATTCTCCTTCCCGGTGGGGCGCAAAATCGAGGATCTCTCCCGTATCTGCAACGTGATCGGCGAGGCCACGCGCGTGGTCCGTCTGCCCAAGGCGCTGTACCACTACCGCATGCGCGAGGGATCGATTACCGCCAACTGGGATCCGCAGCTCACCCGCGACTGGACCCGCGCCGCCGACGACCGCGAGGAATACATCGTCCACCGATTCCCCGAGCTCAAGGGCTTCATGACGCTGCAACAGCTGAATTTCTTTGCCAACCTCGATTACGAGACCATGCGCCAGTCGCTGATCGCCGGGCTCAAGATCGATCCCGAGGACGCCGACGCGCTTCGTCGTCGCATCGAGGGCCTGACCAAGTCCGCCGATGAGGGCGATGAGCCCGTACCGGAAACGTTGCGTGAGTTGCTCGGACTGCTCAAGCTGGGCATCACCAAGGTGGCCGATGGCACGTTCGGTAAGGCCGATGGCAGCGGTACTGATGGCGATGCCGAGAACGATGACGTAACGCTGGCCGACCGTTTCCGCGACATGCGCGAGGACTGGCGCCAGCTGCGCATCCAGCGCATCGAAAACGCCGAGGAGCGCAAGGCCGAGCGCAAAGCCGCCCGCAACGGCGTCACCTTCGAGTCTGTGTCGCATTAGTCGGCGACTGATGGAATCCGTCAGTCCGGGAAGAGCAGGCCTGCTCTACGCCGGGCGTGCCGGTTCGCACGTTCGAGAAACAGGCGTGTCATGGGCCGAACCACACAACACCCCCAGAAACGCCCATAAAGTTAACTACATTTCAGACACGCCACTTGCCTTGGTCCACGGTCCGTGTATAGTAGTTCTCGGCTCAACGAAGAGAACCTTCACTGAACCGGAAAAAAAGTAAACGCTGAAGCTTGCAGTTTCCGAAAGCAAAGTTGTACGTCGGTGGCGAGGGCGGAAGCGCAGTAAAGAACAAATCCCTTTACAACGGATCGTGAGGCACGTACCTGCCTCTGAAAGGATTAGTAATTATGGCAGAAGTCGTTTTCGACCACGTCACTCGTATCTACCCGGGCAACGATAAGCCCTCCGTGGATGATCTGAATCTTGATATCAAGGATGGCGAGTTCCTCGTCCTCGTCGGCCCTTCTGGCTGTGGTAAGTCTACGACCCTTCGTATGCTCGCCGGCCTGGAAGAGGTCAACAAGGGCCGCATCCTCATTGGTGGCAAGGATGTCACCACGATGCAGCCGAAGGACCGCGACATCGCAATGGTGTTCCAGAACTACGCTCTGTACCCGCACATGACCGTTGCCGACAACATGGGCTTCGCCCTGAAGATCGCCGGCACTCCGAAGGACGAGATTCGCAAGCGCGTCGAGAAGGCCGCTGAGATTCTCGACCTGACCGAGTACCTCGACCGCAAGCCGAAGGCTCTGTCCGGTGGTCAGCGTCAGCGTGTGGCCATGGGTCGTGCAATCGTCCGTGAGCCGAAGGTCTTCCTCATGGATGAGCCGCTGTCCAACCTCGACGCCAAGCTCCGTGTCCAGACCCGTACCCAGATCGCTGCTCTGCAGCGCCAGCTGGGTGTCACCACCCTGTACGTGACCCACGATCAGACCGAGGCCCTGACGATGGGCGATCGCATCGCCGTCATCAAGCTCGGTATCCTGCAGCAGGTCGGCGCCCCGACCGAGCTGTACGATCGCCCGGCCAACGTCTTCGTCGCCGGCTTCATCGGCTCCCCGTCGATGAACCTGAACACCCACCCGGTGGTCAACGGCAAGGCGAAGATCGGTGAGGACACCGTGGACCTGCCGGCTGAGGCCGTCAACAAGCTCACCGCCGAAGACAACGGCCAGATCGTGGTCGGCTTCCGTCCTGAGGACGCTGGCCTGGCCCCGGCTGACGACCCGAACGCCTTCTCCCTGAAGGTTGTGAACGTCGAGGATCTGGGCTCCGATGGCTACATCTACGGCAACATCATCACCGATGGCTCCGCCGCTGAGGCTTCCCAGGTCATGTCCGACCAGAACAAGCTCACCACGATTCGTGTGAATCCGCGTGCGCTGCCGAAGGTTGGCGCGACCGTCAAGATCAAGATCGACCCGGCCAAGATGCACCTGTTCGCTCCGTCGACTGAGCTGCGTCTGAACTAATAGATACTTGGCGAGGTCTAATCGCTTCGTCAACCATTAAACGAGGTTATTCTCTTCCTCTCTTATGACCTCGTTGGAAAAGCCCTGCATAGCTGCGGGGCTTTTCTTTTTGCCTAGAAAACGTACGCTAACCGGCCCCCGCAAATGAACGTTTTTTGTTCTTTTGTCCCCAATTGTATGATTGTATGCAGTAACCTCCCGAAAAGGAGATTGCGAATCTATGAGGGGAAACAATGGGCTCGAAATTGAAGTTCGTCCGTTGCGGGTTTAACGGAGGAACAGAAAGGAATCTGGACGGCAGCGCCATGCCTTGAAGCGTTGCCTTGCTTCGGTTATTGCTGTTTCCTTGTCCATCGTGTGCATGGTGCCTGCAGCATAGATAAGGGGCTGCGGACATTTTCTTGGAGATAATCACGCAGCCATTCCTTGGCTTTGACGGTATTGTACCGGGCTCATCCAACCAAGCGACTGTT
>OBWF01000388.1_pt1 | contig 22962 bp, 16 predicted proteins | sample 1495211 | NCBI WGS metagenome assembly OBWF01 (sample SAMEA2580051, study PRJEB22360) | human gut metagenome | reverse complement strand
GGTCGAGGCTATCGCCGACGCCGCCGAGGTCGCCCGTGCCATCGCCGGTGTGGACTTTAACAAGTACGCCGACTGCAACGAGCAGGCCGGCCGCGAGGACACCTGCTACGAGCGCAAGGGGTCGCTGTGCCGCGACAAGCGCAACTGCACCAAGACCCGCTGCCTGGGCTGCGGCTCGGTGTGCGAGGTCTGCTGCGACGTGTGCCCCAACCGCGCCAACGTGGCAATTAAGGTGCCGGGCCTGGCCAAGCATCAGGTCGTCCATGTCGACGGCATGTGCAATGAGTGCGGTAACTGCGCCGTGTTCTGCCCCTACCAGGAGGGTCGTCCCTACAAGGACAAGCTCACCCTGTTCTGGAGCGAGCAGGACATGGAGAACTCCGAGAACGAGGGCTTCCTGGCCGTGGACGAGGGCCACTTTAAGGTCCGCGTCGGCGGCACGGTCCGCACCGTCTCGGTCGATGCCGTCAACACCGGTCTTCCCGAGGCCGTCCGCCTGACCATCAGGGCCGTGCGCGACAACTATTCGTACCTTCTTAAGAAATAGGCGAGTCTCTTATGGCCAAATCCATTCAACATAACGTGGCCTACGTTGCCTGCGGAAGTGGTTGCGCTTCCGCAGGCGGCGACGCCCGCTGCAGCGAAGGCTGCATTGGCTGTGGCGCCTGCGTCACGGCCTGCCCCCACGGCGCCATTGCGCTGGTCGATGGCATCGCCCGCGTGGATCGCTCCAAGTGCACAGGCTGTGGCCTGTGCGGTATGGCGTGCCCGCAGCGCGTGATTGCCTTCGTTCCCGGCTACCAGAACATTCTGGTGCGCTGCAACAACACCGATAAGGGCGCCATCGCTCGCAAGATCTGCGACACGAGCTGCATCGGTTGCGGCATGTGCGCTAAAAAGTGCCCTGCCGGCGCTATCCGCATCGAGGACAACTGCGCCCATATCGACGGCGTGGACTGCCTGTCGTGCGGCATGTGCGCCGTCGTCTGCCCGCATGGCGCCATCCACGACCGCACCGGCATCGCCGCCGGCGTGTAGAAGGGAATCACCATGGCACAGGAATTCACTTTTACCGTTAACGGCGTCGAGCGCACGACGACGGAGAATAAACCGCTGCTGCGCTACCTGCGCGACGACCTGCATATCCATTCCGCCAAGGACGGCTGCTCCGAAGGTGCTTGCGGTACCTGCACCATCCATGTGGACGGTGCGGCCGTCAAGGCGTGCGTGCTGACCACTGCTCTTGCTGCCGGTCGCAACATCGTGACCGTCGAGGGCCTGCCCGAGGACGTGCGCGAGGCCTTTGTGTACGCCTTTGGCGCCGTGGGCGCCGTGCAGTGCGGTTTTTGCATTCCCGGCATGGTCATGGCGGGCGCAGCGCTCATCGCCGAGGACCCCGAGCCCACCGAGGAGCAGATTAAGTACGCCATTCGCGGTAACGTCTGCCGCTGCACCGGCTACAAAAAGATTATCGAGGGCATCTCGCTGGCCGCTGCGGTGCTCCGCGGCGAAAAGCAGATCGATGAGGACCTGGAGCGCGGCGATGACTACGGCGTGGGCAAGCGCGCCTTCCGTATCGACGTGCGCAAGAAGGTGCTCGGCGAGGGCAAGTATCCCGACGACATCGACGAGCTCGATCAGCCGGGCCTGACCTATGCCAGCGCCGTGCGCTCCAAGTATCCGCGCGCCCGCGTGCTCTCCATCGACACCTCCAAGGCCGAGGCCCTGCCCGGTGTGGTGGGCATCCTGCGCGCCGAGGACGTGCCGGTCAACCAGGTCGGCCACCTTATCCAGGACTGGGACGTCATGATCGCCCAGGGCGATATCACCCGCTGCGTGGGTGACGCCATCGTGCTGGTGGTTGCCGAGGACGAGGCGACGCTCGAGAAAGCCAAGAAGCTCGTAAAGATTGACTACGAGCCGCTGGAGCCCGTGCGCAACATTGTCGAGGCCAAGGCTGCCGACGCCCCGCGCCTGCACGACAGCTTCTTTGCCTTTGGCAACACGGTGGAGCTCAAGGACAACGTGTGCCAGAGCCGTCACGTGACGCGCGGCGACGCCGCCAAGGCGCTGGCGGAGAGCGCGTTTACCGTGACGCAGCGCTTTACCACGCCCTTTACCGAGCATGCCTTCTTGGAGCCCGAGTGCGCCGTCGCCTTCCCGTACAAGAACGGCGTCAAGGTGCAGTCGACCGACCAGGGTGCCTACGACACGCGCAAAGAGTGTGCCCACATGTTTGGCTGGGATAGCGAGCCCGAGCGCGTGGTCGTCGAAACCATGCTCGTGGGTGGCGGCTTTGGCGGCAAGGAGGACGTGTCCATCCAGCACCTGGCCGCGCTCGCCGCATATAAGTTCCAGCGTCCTGTGAAGTGCAAGCTCACGCGTGCCGAGTCGCTCGCTTTCCATCCCAAGCGCCATGCCATGGACGGTACCTTTACGCTGGGCTGCGATGCCGAGGGCAACTTTACCGGTCTGGACTGCGAGATCAACTTTGACACCGGTGCTTACGCGTCGCTGTGCGGCCCGGTGCTCGAGCGCGCCTGCACGCACGCCGTCGGTCCCTACAAGTACCAGAACACCGACATTCGCGGTTTTGGCTACTACACCAACAACCCGCCCGCCGGCGCGTACCGCGGCTTTGGCGTTTGCCAGTCCGAGTTTGCGCTCGAGAGCCTGATCGACTTGCTGGCAGAGAAGGTCGGCCTGGACCCGTGGGAGATTCGTTACCGTAATGCCATCGAGCCGGGCGAGGTTCTGCCCAACGGCCAGATCGCCGACTGCTCCACGGCGCTTAAGGAGACACTGCTCGAGGTCAAGGATGCCTACTACGCGCATCCCGGACACGCTGGCATTGCCTGCGCCATGAAGAACGCCGGCGTGGGCGTTGGCCTGCCCGATGCCGGCCGCTGCAAGATTCGCGTCGAGGATGGCCGCGCCGTGGTCTACGCCGCCACGTCCGACATCGGCCAGGGCTGCAACACCGTCTTTTTGCAGGACGTTGCCGAGGCATGTGGCCTGCCGCTTCACTGCATTGCCAACGGCGAGTGCTCCACCGAGAACGCTCCCGACTCCGGCACCACGTCTGGCTCGCGTCAGACGGTCGTGACCGGCGAGGCCGTGCGCGGTGCCGCCTTCCTGCTGCGCGATGCCATGCTTGACATCGAGGCCGGCAAGTCTGCGCCCGCCGCTCCCGTGAATGCGCATGGCGACGGCGTCAAGATCGAGTACGACGACGGTCGCGCCTATCAGCTGCACACGCAGGAGCTCGTCGCCGGCCAGGGTATGCATCCTCAGGATCCCGCGGCCGCCATCAAGGCGCTCGAGGGATGTGAGTTTGGCTACGTGTACCTGGAGCCGACCGACAAGCTGGGTGCGGATGTTCCCAACCCCAAGAGCCACATCTGCTACGGCTTTGCCACGCATGTGGTTATTTTGGACGACGACGGCCGCGTGAGCGAGGTCTATGCCGCGCACGATTCCGGCAAGGTGGTCAACCCCATCTCCATTCAGGGTCAGATCGAAGGCGGCGTGCTCATGGGTATGGGCTATGCGCTGACCGAGGACTGGCCGCTCAAGGACTGCGTACCCCAGGCAAGGTACGGTACGCTCGGGCTGTTCCGTGCGCCCGAGATTCCGGATATCCACGCCATCTACGTGGAGAAGGACGAGCTGCTGCCCGTGGCATACGGCGGCAAGGGCATCGGCGAGATCGCAACGATCCCCACGGCGCCTGCCGTGCAGAACGCCTACCGCGCGTTTGACGGCAAGCTGCGTCCAAATCTGCCCATGGTGGATACGCCCTACAGCCGCGTCCGCAACCGCGGGTAGGGTAGGGCGCGGACAGCCATTACTGACGAGCTGTTCGCGCTCAACATCAACTGCATATGCTGCGCCTTTGGCCCCAGCTCCATCGTGAGTCGGGGCCTTTTGTTTGGAGCGCCTCCGCATGCGGAAACTGCGTCCCAGAATTTCGCTTCAGAGTGGGATGCCGTTTCCGGCTGAACCCTCTGGCGGAAAGTTCATCCCAGAATTGACGCTCGGAGTGGGACACAGTTTCCGGATGGAACCTCAGCGGAAATTGCGTCCCAGTTTGAGCGTCTATTCCGGGATGCAGTTTCCGCTGGGCGCTTCAGCCGGAAAGCGTGTCCCGTTCTGGGCCTTGATTCCGGGACACGGTTTCCGCTAGGTATGCCATATGGAAGGCGCATCCCATTCTGAGCACTCAATCTGAGATATGGTTTCCGCGGTGCCGCCAACTGGAAAGTGTGCCCCAGTTTGATGGGCAGGCGGGCATAAGCTCAACAGCTCCTACAGGTCCACCTCGTTGAGCCATGTCGGCAGCGCGGTCTGCCGGATGCCTGCCGTCTGTAGCTTTTTGGCGAGCACTCCTGCCGAGCGGACCTCGCTGATGGTAAAGCGCAGCAGAGGGTGACCGTAGAGCGATAGGTGCGCCTCGCGCTGTCGTTCGGCAACGAGCGCCTCGGCGGTGGTGCGTCCGGCCAGCATGGTCTGGTCGGTATATTTGATGAGCCCGTCGAGCTCGCCCAGCGTGAGTTCCCGCGCCTGGCGCTCCCAGGCAAAGTCCGTTCGTATGGGCTTGGCCGAATTGAAGGGGTCCGTCAGCTCGTATTGAAGCCAATCGGGCGCAAAGCCCGTCTCGATCATGACGGCTCGGGCGACCGATTCCCCGCCGCTCTCGGCGCGGGCGTCGGCATATCGAAGCGTTGTGAGAGCCGTACGAATCGCGCGACCATTGCGGGCAGTTGCTCGTTGCTCGACGGCCTCCATCAGCTGTTCCCGCACAAGGACGAGCTTTGAGATCGCCGAATCGGCAATGGGCATACCGTCGGCAAAACCGGTCTGCAACAGGCAATCTGTAACCGTTTGGATGGGCGGCGTTACCGATATGCCGGCTCTGCGTTTTGCTCCGGCCGGCTCAATCTGGTGCCGCTGAATATGTGCGCCCGGACGAGCCGACGGCTTGGTGGTACTGCAGACATGCACGACATTCAGGTGTCGCCACGAGACCTCGAGCCCCAGCAGACAGGCGGCCGAAAACGAGCAGAACGTCCAATCGGGGTGGATGATCGCAAGGGCGCGGAGGATTTCGCAATGGCGTTGCGCTCGGTTGAGTTCATCCCAGCGCGTTTTTCGCGCAAACAACCCCGGCATGGGCGAGACAACCGTGCCGCCGGTGCGCCGAAGGAGCGCTTTTCGGATCGCCGTGCTCGGGGGAATCAGGCAGCGCCCCTCTTGTTCGGCTTGAGTGAGCAGTTGGTCGATGAGCTGGTCATTGCAATGGGTCATGAGCTACCGCCTCCTTTTGGGTAGCAAAAACGTATCAGCTGGAACTTGCCGCTCAGCTGACCAAAAGCTGACCAAAATCTAACCATGCAGGTAGATGACCTGCTTTTGGCAACATATTTCTTGTTTGAATCGGTGGGCGGTAATCGGCGACCGTGAACGGTAACTGGATATGAAGTCTTGGTAAGTTTCGGGACGTGTACTTTTTGAAAAAGAGCATTCTATCTGCTGTTTTGTGTTTCTGGATCGCATATTTGAAGGCATGTGATAAGGGCGGCGGACTGTCGCCTTGTATCTGCGGAAACTGTGACCCGGAATTGCCACTCGGAATGGGACGCGCTTTCCGGACAGCCCTTCAAGCGGAAACTACACCCCAGATTTCGGCCTCAGAGTGGGATGCCGTTTCCAGATCGGGCCTCAAACGGAAATTGCATCCCGGAACGAGCCTTCAGAGCGGGATGAACTTTCCCAACGGGCCGCATGCGGAAACTGTGTCCCGGAATTGCCACTCAGAACGGGACACGCTTTCCGGATGGGATGCTTGGCGGAAACTACGGCCCAGTTTTGGCTCCAGAACGGGATGCATTTTCCGGAACGGTCCACGTGCGGTGGTGTACCGCCCCTTTTGCGTGCGCTGCCTGTCGAATTACGTTATAGCTAGCTATATTATAGGAAGGTATAATATAGCTAGCTATAACGTAAAGGAAGGATGGCCCTATGTTTATCGGAAGAACAGCGGAAATGTCCGAGCTCAATCGACTGTATGGCACGGGCTCCTTTGAGATGCCTGTGATTTACGGCCGCCGTCGCGTGGGTAAAACGCGCCTTATCACAGAGTTCATCCAAGGCAAGAGGGCTATTTACTTTCAAGCTCGTCGTACCAATGCAGAGGCAAACCTGCACGGCTTTAGCCAGGCGATACTTGCGGGTTCGGTTGGTGCTGCAGGCGTGTCGTTTCGTAGTTTTGACGAGGCGTTCGATGCATTGGCCACCATGGCTCGCACGGAACGTTTGATTGTTGTGATTGACGAGTATCCCTATCTCGCCCAATCGAATCCCGAGATCAGCTCGTTGCTGCAAGACAAGATCGATCACTTGTACAAAGAGACCAAGCTCATGCTTATCCTGTGCGGCTCGTCTCTTTCGTTTATGGAGGAACAGGTGTTGGGCTACGAGAGCCCACTATACGGTAGGCGTACGGCCCAGTTTAAGATCTTGCCGCTCGATTTTATGACGACCCTCGGCCTGTGGCAGAGCATGGGTCGCGAAGACGCTGCAGTTTGCTATGGCATGACGGGCGGCATTCCTGCATATATCGAGAAAGTCGATCCTGCCGCACCGCTCAAGGACAACATCAAACGTCTTTTTCTTACTCCTACGGGCTATCTCTTTGAGGAGCCGAGTAACCTGCTATTGCAAGAGTGCCGCAATCCCGAGCAATATGATGCAATCGTGCAAGCAATTGCTCAGGGGCGCTCGAAGATCTCGGAGATTGCGAGCTCTACGGGAATCCCTGCGAGCAACGTAAAGAGCTATGTGGATAAGCTGGCGTCGCTTGGGATTGTCGAGCGCGAGCTGCCCCTAAACGAGACGAGCAATAAGCGAGCCGTGTATCTGCTGAGCGATCAGATGTTTAGGTTCTGGTACAAGTTTGTTCCGCAGAACATCGGGCTGATTCAAAACGATATGGCCGAGATGGCGTATAAGCGCATTGAGCCGTACGTATCGGATTACATGGGTACGGTCTTTGAGCTCATATGCAGACAATACGTGTACGAACTCGCGCGGGCGGGCCAGCTCGATGTGGTTCCGGCGAGCGTCGGGCGCTGGTGGGGGACGGATAATCGTACGCATACGCAGGAAGAAATCGACTTGATTGTTGACGATGGCGAGGGCGATGCGCTGTTTGCGGAGTGCAAATGGCGCAATGAACCGGTAGGCGAGGATGTTCTGGAAAAGCTCGTGTACCGAAGCGAGCTCTTTAGGCGGCAGCATAAAAGCTACGTGATCTTTTCGAAGCGTGGCTTTACGCAAGGATGTCAGGAAGCTGCGGCGAGCAGGGGAGATGCCAAGCTGATTTCGTTTGCCGAGATGTGCGAGCGGAGATAACCAAGCGCGCTCTGATGTGATGCTCGGAATGGGACGCGCTTTCCCTTTGGCGGAAAGCACGTCCCAGAATCCGGGCAATTCGCTGGTCCGGTGGTTGAGCAAGCGCCGCGCCAAGGATGCCGAGCGTAAAACCTACAATGAAAACGGCGTAAAAACTGCATTGAGAATGGCGTAATTTCGCAGGATGACGTCGCCCGCTGGTGCTGCAGGAGCGGTGACCTGCAAACCTTGGGTTTTCGGACGAGCTTGTGCGAGAGAGCAAGCCAGTATGTGCGCTCGAAGGCCCGCGTTCGCGTGCGCCCCAAGCGCTACTTCTGTGACCCGTCACTTGCGGCGGCGTTGCTGGGGGCTACCCCTGGGCGGTTGCTTGGCGATATGCAAACGTTGGGGATGCTCTTTGAGAACCTCGTTCTGCGCGACGTGCGCGTGTTCCTTTCCACCTACGGCGGTGTCGACAACAGTGTCCATTATTTCTGAGATGAGAAGGGCCTTGAGGTCGATCTGATCGTTGAGCACGACGGGCGCTGGGGAGCCATCGAGGTCAAGCTGAGTGATGCGAAAGCAGACGATGGAGCGAGAAATCTTAAGGCGCTGGAGAGGAAAGTGCTCTCCAATCCTGCCGCCCAGAATGCCGCGCCGGCGTTTTTGGCGGTTGTGGTTGGAAAGGGAAGCACTGCCAACACACGCGACGATGGCGTGGCAGTGATCCCCTTGGCGGCACTTGGGACGTAGTGGTTTTGCGGGGCGCCGTGCTTCCATTACCGAAAATCCATTTGTTAGACCTGGCGTCCGCGGGTAAAATAAAATCGACGGCAGCCCAAGTAGAGTGGAGCTGGGCAGCGCCGTTGCTTGGTCAAGAGGTCAGTGCCTTAATGGCAGCGACTTGTTATGCTTCGAATGCTGCTTGAGTGCCTCGGAAAGTTCGATAAGCGCCGTGAAGAGCAAGACCAAAGCAACCAAGAGCTCTACGAGCTCTGATGGGCCCGGGATGACCGCTGATTCAAGTCACCGGGCCTAAATCTTTTTCATGCATTTGAATAGAGCGGTCGACTCTCTTGGGGCCGTCTGCATGGCGTGTGCTTGGCGCATGGTATATTGCGTCCCGCTTTCATGTCCGCACGGGTTCCTATCCTTACGGCAATGTAGCCGCCTATGTAACGAGCGGCAGTTGACGGAGAAAGGCCCTGACCGTGCCAGACAAAAAGACGCCGGATATCTCGGCTATCGATACGACGAACTTTGCGCGCCAGATTGTGCTGGACTTTGAGTTTGCGCCGGTGCCAAAGCAGCGCCAGCGACGTGGGCTGCGCAATGAGATTATCGAGGTCGGCGCCGTCAAGCTCGATTACCACGGCAACGTTATGGGCGAGTTCTCGCAGTTTGTGCAGACGGAATTTACCGAAGGCGTTGCGTTTTCCGTCCGCGAGCTTACGGGGATATCGGCCGTGGACACTGCGATGGCCGATCCGCTCTACATGGTAATCAAAAGGCTCAGCGATTGGATCGGTCGCTACTCCGCACAGGTGGTTTGCTGGAGCGGGGCGGACCGTCGACAGCTTTTGACCGAGTGCCAGGCAAAGCACATTGATCTTTCCGCATTTCCTACGGACTGGGCCGACCTGCAGGCGTTTTACACCTCGATCATGGACGTGGGCAGCCACGGGTGCGTCTCTTTGAGTGACGCGGCGACGTGGTTTGGCATCGAGTTCGACGAGCCGACGGGTCACGCCCACAGCGCCCTTGCCGATGCGCGCGTGACCGCCAAGCTGCTCAAGCAGGTGATGGACGGGGACTACCGCGTGAGCCCGCGCGCCCAGGAAGTCCGCCAGCGGTGGGGGATGGGCGAGCGAGCTCAGACGCGCCTTTCTAGCAAGTGCCCCGAGCTGGGCGACCTGCTGCTGAAGCTGAAGGCGGCGGGAAGGTAGGGGCGTTAGCTGTCTGCATGGCGCGTGCCTGTCGCGTATCGTTACTCTTCCTGCTGCTTGGCAGGCAAGATGTAGACGTTCTCGGCGTCCACGGCGATCTGCACGGGGCGGTTGTAGAGGGTGTCGATCTCCTTTACGCTCTGCTTGAACGGCGTGACGTCGGGCGTCTTTGCCTGATGGAGCTTTTCGAGGAGTTTCTCGGATTGCTTGTCGTTGAACTTTCCGATGCTCTCTCCTGCGCCTTCGAGCGCCTCGTCGATGAGTGTATGGTCGCCCACGGGGGTCTTTGCGATGGCGTGACCGAGCAATTTGCCCGCGGACGCGATACCGCCCAGCAGTGCCGCATCGACGGTGTCGACAGCCCCCGCTTCGAGTGCGTTGTAGCAGTCGGTGTAGAGCTCGCGGTACGCGATCGAATCAGCCTCGATCTTCGCAGTGGCGTCCGCGAGCTTTGCGGGCTCGAAGTTCTGGGCGAGCATGGGTTCGAGGAACAGCGAGAACGCGTGGATGTAGGTGGCGAGCTGGCAGTCTTTGAGGTAGTCGAGCACCTTGTCGAGGCGTCTGCCCAAGCCGTCTCGCACCTCGATGAACCCTTTCTTTTTCAGATCTGCCTGTGCCTGCGAGCGGAAGAGTTCCATGTCCTGCGCGGACGACTGCTTGATGTCGAGCACCTTCATATGGGCGTTTGCCATGTAGGTGGCGTTGCCGTAGTTGAGTCCGTAACCGTTGAGGATGTCTGCGAGCGTCTTGAGGCTGCCACGCATGTTGGCCTTGTCGCGCTGACGCATGTACTCGAACATTTCGTCGACGGACTCCTGGATGGAGTCGAGCTTTTGGTTTATCTGCGCGATTGCGGCTGCCATGAATAGCGATGTTGGATCGTAAGGCACCTGCGTGACGCTCGTGGCGATGTCGCCCTCAACTACGTGGAAGCGCGCCTGCCCAAGGCCCTTGGCGGCGTCGCGGTAGCCCCCTGTGAGACCGCTGCCGTCCTTGAACGAGTTGAGTTTCGACGGATCGAGCGGGTTACCATATTTGTCAGTCGCCTGGAGCAGCGTGGGCACGCTCACCGTGTTGGTGACGGTGCGAAACATCGAGGGGAGCGAGGCGAACGCCACGCCGAGTTGGGGAATTCGCTCGAGCGGTAGCTTGATGGCGCCGGAGACGTCCACCCGCTTCTGAGTGAGCGCGAGGTGGATTTTGGTCGATGCGAGCTGTTTTGCCACGAGCTCCTCTCGGCCGTCGTTCGCCGAGGGTTTGGTCTCGTTGTCTGCCATAGCGCGCTCCTTGCTTACGTTGATAGTCGTGGGCATTATCTCATCGCCTGGTGGCTTGCTAGAGCGAGGTAGAGGCCGAGCGTCTGGCGAAACTCGTTAACTGATTGCATTTCAGCGGATTGGGTTGATTATAAGAGAAGGACGGCTATCCATCTGCCCTTCCCAGTTGAGTTCGCTTTGAGCTACTGTTCGTGCCTATGCTGCTTGGGCTCAAGCCTTCTCGCTGCCGTGAAGCAGGTCGTGGCCGCCATGGCCAATGCGATGCTGGCCATCCAAGTGGAGTCGCCGGTTGCAGCGAGATTTGGTTCATCGGCTGTCGTGCGTCCCGACTTTTTTGTAGCCGCCTCGTCGGCGTCCTTTTCAGGAGTGGCAGGATCACTTTTGTTGTCGCCGGGTGAATCTACGTCGGTCTTTCCGCCCGCCTGCTCCCCTTGGGCCTTCCCCTCCACGGTGAAGGACGCATCGGTTGCCGTCCCGTCCTTCCAGACGGCCGTGACGGTGTGTCCGCCGGCGGCGAGCGTGTCCAGGTAGGACGGCCTGAGCTCGATAATCGTGCTGCCCCTGGTTGCGGTGTAGTTCTCGGCGGAGACCTCAGTTCCGTCCACGAGGAGACGCGTGAACTCATCGAGAGGACCGCTGAAGCGGAAGGTCAGACCGGCCTCGCCGTCCTTTGCATACGCCTGCCCGTCGCCCTTGGTGGCGGCATACAGCGGAGCGGTCACGTCGAAGGTGACGTCCCCCGCGTCGTCGACATCAAAGGTCTGAACGCCGGTCTTGCCGTTACGCTCGGCGTAGGCGGAGCTGTAGACGAAGGTCTCGTGGCCCGTCTTGTCGAGGACCGCGAGGGCTTGGATTTCAAACGAGCCCATCGAGAGCGACGTGGGGAACTCGATTTCGATATAGCCCCTTGCCGCATCGTAGCTGCAGCTCAACGTTTTGCGGGTCTTTAAAGAGTTCGGGTCCTCGACATAGCCGGGGTCGCCGAGGATCGGGGAGACAGACTTTACGCCGTCCGCGTCGCCTACATTGCAATAGATACGGAGGATCCCGCCGACGGGGACCCTCTTCGCGGAGATGGAAACGTTCGAGACCGTGGGCGGGTTCCGGTCGATCGCGCTGCCGGTCACCTCGAAGCACAGCTCGCTCGGGTCGCCAACCGAGAAAGTCGCGCCCGAAATGCCGTTGGCCCTGGCGTAGGAACTCTCGTACACATCGGTCTCGAACCCTAGGCCATCGGTGACCGAAAGGCCGATCAGCCTGTGCCTTCCGATCCTATTGCTGTCGAATGTGAGGTCAAACCCGTCGATAGACGAGCCTCCGTGATAATAGGCTGACGAAACAGAGCAGCCGTCGTCCGAATTCTCCCAGCCCTGCCGCAGTATGGGGGAAACGGAACGAACGCCGTCGGCATCGGAGACGGTCCAAGAGATGTGGAAGTCGGCACCGGTTGCGACCTCCCTGCTCGAGAGCGACACGGAGGACACGGTCGGCGGGTTTTGGTCCTCGGGTCCCTCGGTCACCTCATACTCGAGGGGGTCGGTGGTGAAGGTCGGACAGTCGAGCCCCTTCTCCTCGGCATACGTCGTGTCGTAGACATCGGTAACCCATCCAAGACTATCGGTCACGCCGAGGCCGATGATCCGGTACCTGCAGGGCCGGTCGCTCGGGGAGGTGGAGATATCGAAGCCCGCGGTCGTGTTGCCGGTCGACGAGAAGGCGAGACGGGAACTGATTCCATGGTCTCCGATATCGTTTTCGACAACGACTTCGACTATGGGCGTGACGGACCGTACCCCGTCAGGGTCATCGACGCTATAGCCGACATGCAGCGTGGAGCCGGCCGTGACTGTCGTCGCGGATATCGTCACGTTGGAGATGCTGGGCGGGTTCGGGTCCGACGCGGCTAGGGCGGTTGAGGGCAAAGCAAGCGCTACGGTGGCGGACAGCGAGGCGAGCAGGCTAAGCGCGAAGCGCCTGGAGAATTTCAAGGAGGTCATTGGTGGTGCCGATCTTCCATAATTGTTGCAGCGATACCAGTATATCTTTGGCCCATGCTAGCCAGATGTTCTTTCCGCGAACGGCTCGTTAGTTTAGAGACGGCATATGGACGCCTGTCTCGTCCACGTTTCTCGTAAGGGCGATTATAAGGACATGAAGAGACTTTCTCGGAACAATCAATTGGGGATATCAAAGAAATGCTGGACGTCTCCCGATCGCTCAATGCCTTTGAGGTGAAATGCGGCGCATCGGCTACGTTGTTGAGATCATTTATCGAGCGATACGTCATTCCAGCTGAGGCCACCGTCATGAGGCTTCTGTTCCTACACCCCCCGCAATCCCGCGCGCGGCACCCAACAGCTCGTACTCCCTCTCGCTCCACTGGCACAGCTCGGCAGTCTCGACGGCGTCGCGGCACAGGTCTAGAAACACCTCAGCTCCCTCGCAGAAGCACTCGCGGGCAAAGGCGCCGGATCCGTCCGCAACGCACTTGCCGTCAGCAAAGAGCTTCCAGCTGGACGGCTCGCGCGAGTTGTCGCCGGACAGCCTGATCTGCAGTACGTGCGGGCCGCCGGCGGCACGGAGCTCTTCCTCGAGCTTCTGTACCGTAAAGCGCATCTGGTGGGAGAGGCTGCTCTTGACCATGGCCGAGGCATAGCTGTTCGGCTTGTCCAGAAGATGCATGTGATTCGGTTTGACGACCAGATTGTGGAAGTTGCGCTCACTGCGCACGGAGAAATTGTCCATACGGACTCCTTTCATCGATGTTGGCAGGGCCACCGTGCCTCTTGGCCGGTTGGCGTCGGGATCGTGGAGCCAACTCTCTACCCCGACTCTGGATAAAACGCGCCCGCTCCTTGCGGGCACGATGGGGTCTATCAACGTGTACGGACATAAATCAAGCGCCATCCGCGAAATGACGCGCGGATGGCGTTGGTTTCCCAAGTGATTATTCGGCTTCCATCCGGAAAAGTGTCGAAATCAGCCGTGTAAAAGTACGGAAAAGTGTCGAGATAGGCATCTTAAAACTTCGGAAAAGTGTGGCTGGATGACAAAACAGCACTTAGAAGCCGGTGCTGGATGCGGGATCCTGCGGCCGCCTTCAGCTCTCGCTACTCGTCGTCTCCGTCGTTGGGGTCGCCCTTGAGGGTGTTGATGTCCAGGTACTCGTCATCGTTCTCTTTTTGCTGGGTCTCCGACTCCGCTTGGGTGGGGCCGGAGAACAGCCGGAATCCCTCAAACGCAATGACGCCGAGCAGGGCAATGACAATGGCGATAAAGGCAACCTTGACTGCTTGCGGAAATTCCGAGAAACGCAGCGCCTTTTCCTCGGCGTAATAATCGGCGAAGCGCTCTTCGCCCGTGCTTTTGGTATACGCCGGCGCGGACGCGGCCTCCGGGTCATATTCCGGTGCAGGCGTGGCAGCGTACGGATCGTTGAGATAATCGCTCGATGCGGTGCCATAGTCCTCGGTCTCGATGCGACCGTTGCCGGCATAGTCATCGGAATAATCGGAATATGTCGCACCGCCCTCATAGTCCGCGGCGCTCGTGTTGGCGGCAAAAAGCGGGTTAACTGGAACGTCGAGCGCCGGCATGCCGGTAGAGGTCTCATCCAGATCGGCTGCAGCCCAGGAATCGTAGGCAACCTGACGGGCAACGGGCTCATCGAGCCTTGCGACCGGAGGCTTGCGTGCCGCAGGAACAGGCAACTGCTGGGCGCTGTACATAACAGTGCTGTCGGCCGATTTGCCCTGCGTCGCTGCAGCGAGAAATGCCGCCGTCTCGGACGGGTCGCTTGCGGGGCGGGGAGCGGGCGTGGGCGCCGAAGTGGGTGCGGGCGTAGGCGCGGGTGTCGAAACAGCCAACTGCGCAGGAGTCGGCGCAGATGCGGTCTTAGGCGCAAGTGCGGGATTGGGGTTTGACGGGCGAGCCCCGCCGCCCATGAGTTCGTCGGCGGTCCACGGGCGATCATTCATCACGTCGTCAAGGCTCAGCGAAAACAGGTCGTCTTCACTCTCATCGAACATGCGGTGCACATGTCCACCAATTGCCGGAATCAATCCGCGACCGGTGCATGATGCCTTGCTCAACGCCATTCTGTTCCATCCTTTCGAAATGCTAATGACATCGATTATATGGAACTTCCCAAGCGGCTCGGTCTTGGATTCGTGCTTTCCAGAACTCGCGCCCAAAAGGGGAGGGTAATCCAGGCGAGTGCCTACTTGTCGCCGGCCGCCGCCTTGGCCTCATTGAGGTAGCTATAGAAGCTGTACTTGGAGATGCCAAAGAACTCGCAGGCGCGCTCGCTCGACTTGGAAATGAGGAAGGCACCGCGACGGTCGAGGTAGCCAATGGCACGAATGCGCTCGTCTTTGGTCATGAGTGCCGCGGGCTTGCCCACAAACTGCTCGCACTCGTGCAGCAGGTCCTCGAGCAGGTCGCCGATGTTCTTGGTAATGGGCTCGGGCTCGGTATAGCCCGTGCCGCCGGTGCCGGTAAAGGCATCGAGCGAGCGCTCAAAAGCCTTCATAAGCGTAATGTCAAAGTTAATGCCCAAAATGCCGACGGGCTTGCCCTCGTCGTTGCGGATAAAGATCGTCGAGGACTTGAGCAGCTTGCCATCGGTGGTTTTGGTGAGGTATGGCTCGCGGTCGTGTACGTCGGCGGTGCCCTCGTGCATGGACTCAAACACAATATGGCTGGGGCCGTCACCCAGTTTGCGCCCGCTGACGTGGCCGTTTTCGATCACTACGATGGAGTGGTCCACGTCCTCGGTCTCCAGGTCGTGGACGACGACTTCGCAGTTGGGGCCAAACTGGAGCGCCAGGCCGTGTGCAAGGCGCTTGTAAAACTCAATCTGTGCGGGGGTCATGGGTACCTTCCTAAAAATTAGTTTGGGCACACTTTGCCATAAACCACACCTGTTCGCAAATAACGAAAGCGTTGCTGCGTCATGTAACCGTTCGTCGGCGAAAAGGTACCGATTACGGCAACAAACAGTTTGTTAGGTTTGCCAATCAAAAAGTGTGATAGAACAGTGCTAACAAACTTTTTGTTAGGCATCCACATAAAAGTTCAGCCGTGTGAATGGGATCGGGCTGAAACGCGTATGCGGGGGCCGGCAAGAGAGGACTTAAGGAGTTCACCGTATGGCCGATAAGATCCAGTGGGCGGGCAACACGATGCCCAAGAGCGATGACAAGCACTTGGGAATCATGAGTCTCGACCACGTGAAGAAGGCCCGCGCCTTCCACCAGTCGTTCCCTCAATATACCGTCACCCCGCTTGCCCGCCTGGACGGTCAGGCTGCGCGCTTGGGTCTGTCCAACCTGTGCGTTAAGGACGAGAGCTATCGCTTTGGCCTCAACGCCTTTAAGGTTCTGGGCGGTTCGTTTGCCATGGCCAACTATATTGCCGACGAGACCGGCAAGGACGTTGCCGACTGCACCTTCGATTACCTGACCTCCGATCAGCTGGCCGAGGACTTTGGCCAGGCTACCTTCTTTACCGCCACCGACGGCAACCATGGTCGCGGCGTGGCATGGGCTGCCAACAAGCTGGGCCAGAAGGCTGTCGTGCACATGCCCAAGGGTTCCACCAAGCCCCGCTTCGATAACATCGCCGCCGAGGGCGCCACGGTGACCATCGAAGAGGTCAACTACGACGAGTGCGTGCGCATGGCCGCCGCCGAGGCCGACGCCTGTGAGCGCGGCGTTATCGTTCAGGACACCGCCTGGGAGGGCTACGAGAAGATCCCGTCTTGGATCATGGAGGGCTACGGCACCATGGCTTCCGAGGCTGCCGAGCAGCTGCGCGAGATGGCCATCAACCGCCCGACGCACGTGTTTGTCCAGGCTGGCGTGGGTTCGCTCGCCGGCGCCGTGGTGGGCTACTTCACCAACCTGTATCCCGATAACCCGCCCACCAGGCGTCGGGGGGTGGGGGCGCCCCCCCCCCCTGCCTGTACAAGGGCGCTGCCGCCGGCGACGGCGATCCGCGTATCGTGGACGGTGACATGCCCTCCATCATGGCCGGCCTGTGCTGCGGCGAGCCCAACATCCTGGGCTGGGATATCCTGCGCAACCACACCACCGCCTTCGTGTCCTGCCCCGACTGGGTCACCGCTCGCGGCATGCGCACCCTGGGCGCTCCCGAGAAGGGCGACCCGCGCGTCATCTCCGGCGAGTCCGGCGCTGTGACCACCGGCCTGGTCGAGACTCTCATGCTCGATCCCGAGTACGCCGAGCTCAAGGAGCTCATCGGCCTGGATAAGACGAGCTCCGTGCTCTGCTTCTCCACGGAAGGTGACACGGACCCCGATCAGTATCGTCGAATTGTTTGGGAAGGCGAATATCCCACTTGCTAATCGTTGGGGCGGAGTAAATAGGTATCGCTCCGCCACCTCACAGGTAGATTCCTTCGTTTGAAAGGTTATGAACAATGGCTAAAGAACTCGATTTCGACGCTATCAAGGCTGCTGCTGAGTCTCATCGTGCTGATATGACTCGCTTCCTGCGCGCTATGATCTCTCACCCCTCTGAGTCCTGCGAGGAGGGTGAGGTTGTTGCCTGCATCAAGGCCGAGATGGAGAGCCTTGGCTATGACGAGGTCAAGGTCGACGGCCTGGGCAACGTCATGGGCTTTATGGGCGAGGGCGACAAGATCATCGCCATCGACTCCCACATCGACACCGTCGGCATCGGCAACATCGAGAACTGGGACGCCGATCCCTATGAGGGCTACGAGACCGACGAGATCATCTACGGCCGCGGCGGCTCTGACCAGGAGGGCGGCATGGCTTCCGCTACCTACGCTGCCAAGATGATGAAGGACATGGGCCTCATCCCCGAGGGTTACAAGATCATGGTCGTCGGCACCGTCCAGGAAGAGGACTGCGACGGCATGTGCTGGCAGTACATCTACAACAAGGACGGCATTAAGCCCGAGTTCGTCATTTCCACCGAGCCCACCGACGGCGGCATCTATCGCGGTCACCGCGGCCGCATGGAGATCCGTGTCGACGTTCACGGCACCTCCTGCCACGGCTCCGCTCCCGACCGCGGCGACAACGCCATCTACAAGATGGCCGACATCATCGCCGACGTCCGCGCTCTCAACAACAACGGCTGCGACGAGTCGACCGACATCAAGGGCCTCGTCAAGATGCTCGACCCCAAGTACAACCCCGAGCACTTCGAGGACGCCCGCTTCCTGGGCCGCGGCACCTGCACCGTCAGCCAGATCTTCTACACCAGCCCCAGCCGCTGCGCTGTCGCTGACTCCTGCGCCATCTCCATCGACCGTCGCATGACCGCCGGTGAGACCTGGGAGTCCTGCCTGGACGAGATCCGTAACCTGCCGGCCGCCAAGAAGTACGGCGACGACGTGAAGGTCTCCATGTACATGTACGACCGTCCGTCCTGGACCGGCGAGGTCTACGAGACCGAGGCTTACTTCCCCACGTGGATCAACAAGGAGACCGCTCCGCACGTCAAGGCCCTCGTCGACGCCCACAAGGCCATGTTCGGTGACGAGCGCATCGGCTGCGAGCCCAGCATGGACAAGCGCACCGGTCGTCCGCTGTGCGACAAGTGGACCTTCTCCACGAACTGCGTCTCCATCCAGGGCCGCTATGGCATCCCCTGCGTGGGCTTTGGCCCGGGTGCCGAGTCTCAGGCACACGCTCCCAACGAGGTCACCTACAAGGACGACCTGGTCACCGCTGCCGCCATGTACGTGGCTGCCCTGAACCTCTACGATCCGAGCCAGGCCGATGGCGATGCCACCGTGTTCCGCGCCGGTCTGACCAACAACAAGATCGACTAGTCCCATTCCTCGATCTTGTTGAACCGGGGGCAGATTATGCCCCCGGCGCCTCCTGTTGACTTGGGGCCCGCGGTCGTTATCTCCCATGCTTCCTCGACGGTGGCGGGTCCTCGTCATAGCGCTCTGCATGTTCTAGCCACACGCGCATGCCGGAGCGCATCTACTCATTGCGATCGTTTCACCTTTAGAAAGGACATTTACATGGACGCCAAGTTTACCGAGCTCGTCGAGCAGCTGAACGGCCTCGATTTTAAGGGTATGTACGGCAGCGACTTCCTGCACACCTGGGACAAGACCACCGATGAGCTCAAGGCGCTCTACATCGTCGCCGACGCCCTGCGCGAGCTGCGTGAGAACAACGTTTCGTCCAAGATCTTCGACTCCGGCCTGGCCGTCTCCCTGTTCCGCGACAACTCCACCCGTACGCGCTTCTCCTTCTCTAAGGCTGCCAACCTGCTCGGCCTTGAGCTGCAGGACCTGGACGAGAAGAAGTCCCAGATCGCTCACGGCGAGACCGTCCGTGAGACCGCTACCATGATTTCCTTCATGGCCGACGTCATCGGCATCCGCGACGACATGTACATCGGCAAGGGCGACGCCTACATGGCCGAGGTCTCCGAGTCTGTCCAGCAGGCTTACGAGGACGGCGTTCTGGATCACCGTCCCACGCTCATCTCCCTGCAGTCCGATTCCGACCATCCCACGCAGTCCTCTGCTGACATGCTCTACCTCATCAACGAGTTTGGCGGCCTCGAGAACCTCAAGGGCAAGAAGGTTGCCGTCACCTGGGCCTATTCGCCCTCTTACGGCAAGCCGCTGTCCTGCCCGCAGTCGCTGATCAGCCTGCTGCCCCGCTTTGGCATGGACGTCACCCTGGCTCACCCCGAGGGCTACGATCTCATGCCCGAGGTCGTCGAGCGCGCCAAGGGCTATGCCGCCGAGTCCGGCACCACCTTTAAGCAGGTCAGCACCATGGCCGAGGCCTTCGAGGGCGCCGACATCGTGATCCCCAAGAGCTGGGCTCCGTTTGCCGCCATGGAGAAGCGTACCAACCTGTACGCCGAGGGCGACGACGCCGGCATCGCTGCGCTCGAGAAGGAGCTGCTCGCTCAGAACGCTACGCATCAGGATTGGTGCTCCACGACCGAGCTCATGGAGAAGACTGCCAACGGCCAGGACACCATCTTTATGCATCCGCTGCCCGCCGATATTTCCGGTGTCTCCTGCGAGCACGGCGAGGTCAACGCCGACGTCTTCGACATGCACCGCGTGGGCATGTACAAGGAGGCCAGCTACAAGCCGTACGCCATCGCTGCCATGATGTTCCTGCAGAAGGTTGCCGATCCCGCCGCTACCCTCAAGGCCCTCGACGAGCGCAACACCGCCCGTTGGTTCCAGGCCTAAAGCTGGGCTGAGAAATGTCTAAGCGTATTGTTGTCGCCTTGGGCGGAAACGCCCTCGGCGCCAACCTTCCCGAGCAGATGGAGGCCGTCAAGACGACTTCTAAGGCCATCGTCGACCTGATCGAGGAAGGCAACGAGGTCGTCGTCGTGCATGGCAACGGCCCCCAGGTGGGCATGATCGCCAACGCGATGGCCGAGCTCACGCGTTCTAATCCTCAGAAGTACATTCCCTGCCCGCTGTCCGTTTGCGGCGCCATGAGCCAGGGCTACATTGGCTATGACCTGCAAAACGCCCTGCGCGAGGAAATGCTCGACCGCAATATCGACAAGGGTGTCGCCACCGTGCTCACCCAGGTCGAGGTTGCGGCAGACGATCCGGCCTTTGCCGACCCGGTCAAGCCGATTGGTCCGTGGATGAGCGAGGCCGAGGCCAAGGAGCTGGAAGCCGACCGCGGCTATCAGTTCATCCACGACGAGAAGCAGGGCTTCCGTCGCGTGGTTGCCTCGCCCAAGCCCGTGAACATCGTCGAGCTCGACACCATTAAGTCGCTCGTCGAGTCCAACCACGTGGTGATTTCCTGCGGCGGTGGCGGTATTCCCGTCACCAAGGCCCAGGGCAACCACCTTAAGGGCGCTGCCGCCGTCATCGATAAGGACTTTGCGGCCGAGAAGCTCGCCGAGCAGCTCGACGCCGATGCCCTGATTATCCTGACGGCCGTGGAGAAGGTTGCCATTGGCTTTGGCACCGACCACGAGCAGTGGCTCGACACGCTGACTGCGGCTGACGTAAAGCGTCTGTCCGAGGCCAACGAGTTCGGTCGTGGCTCCATGCTGCCCAAGGTCCAGGCCGCCTCGACGTTTGCCGAGAGCAAGCCGGGCCGCACGGCGCTCATCACGCTGCTCGAGAAGGCGCGTGACGGTCTTGCCGGCAAGACCGGTACCACGTTTACCGGCGACGCTGAGTAGGCATATCTGCACCATTGAGGAGGGTGCCCTGCGTCGCGGGGCGCCCTCCTTTGTGCTATGGAGAGCCAAGGGGCGTTCGCTGGAAAAACGAGCGCATGCCTGTTCCGACGGAGTGTGAGCTTGGTATGGTGGGTATAGCAACTATGGCGTCCAAGGCAGCCAGGGGAGGTTTGCGGAGATGAAACTTGGTTGCGTGATTATGGCCTCGGGCGAGGGCAAGCGGTTTGGCTCTAACAAGATGCTCGCCGATATCTATGGCGAGCCGCTGATTGCCCGGACCATCGATTCGGTTCCCCGGGGCTTTGACGTCGTGGTTTCGACGCGTTGGCCCGAGGTCGCTCAGATTTGCGAGGACAAGCATTGCCCGTGTGTGCTGCACGATGGCGAGCTGCGCAGCGAAAGCGTCCGTGCGGGCCTTTCGTGGGGAGCCGAACGCAACTGGAAAGGTTGCCTCTTTTTGCCGGGCGACCAGCCGCTCGTGAGTTCGGATTCTTTTGAGGCTATGGTTCGTGCATTTGACGAGTGTGGCCGCAAGCATCCGGTGCGTCTTGCGTGCAACGGTGAGCCTTCGAGCCCGGTGCTCTTTCCGGCGGAACTGTTCGATGCACTTATGTGTCTTGAGGGCAAGGACGGCGGCGGTTCGATCCTCAAGGGCCGTACCGACGTGGTGCTGGTCGAGGCGCGTGCCTACGAGCTGTGGGACGTCGATACCGCCAAGGGGCAGCGACGCATAGCGGAGCATATCGCCGCCTGCTCGTATTTTGATCGCGTGGCCAACTGCATAAATCAATAAGGAGCAATTATGATCATCATCAAAAACGGCGCGCTCGTGACGCCACAGGGGCTTCGCCGTGCCGATCTTGCCATGGATGGCGATAAGATCGTGCGGATCGCCGCGGCGATTGAGCCGGCCGAGAGCGATACCGTCGAGGATGCCACGGGCTGCTGGGTGTTTCCCGGCTTTATCGACGGCCACACGCACATGCAGTGCTGGACCGGCATGGATTGGACGGCCGATAGCTTTGAGACCGGCACGCGCGCGGCTGCCTGCGGCGGTACGACGACCATCGTGGACTACGCGACGGCCGATCGTGGCGTGACCATGCCCGATGCCTTGGCCGAGTGGCATCGCCGCGCCGACGGCACCTGCACGGCAAACTACGCCTTTCATATGGCACTCGCCGAGTGGAACGAGCGCAACCGCGCCGACCTTTCGGCCATGCGCGAGGCGGGCGTATCGTCGTTCAAGACCTACTTTGCCTATGACCACCTGCGCTTGGACGATGCCGAGACGCTCGAGGTGCTCGAGGAGCTCAAGCGCCTGGGCGGTATCCTGTGCGTGCATTGCGAGAACGGCACGTTGGTGAATGAACTGCAGAAGCGCGTGTACGAGCAGGGGATTCATGGGCCCGAGGGACATGCGCTCAGCCGTCCGGACGTGTGCGAGGGTGAGGCCGTGAGCCGCCTGCTGTATCTGGCGCACTTGGCCGGGGACGCTCCGGTCAACGTGGTGCACCTTTCGACCAAGCTGGGGCTCGAGGCCATCCGTGCTGCCAAAGCGCGCGGGCAGAAGAATATCTATGTCGAGACCTGCCCCCAGTATCTGATGCTCGACGACACCTGCTATCTGGAGCAGGGCGAGGACGGCTTTGCGGGTGCCAAGTATGTGATGAGCCCGCCGCTGCGCCATGCCGGTGACCGTGCCGCGTTGCGCGAGGCGCTTGTGGCCGGCGAGATCGATACTATTGCAACCGATCATTGCAGCTTTAACCTGCACGGGCAAAAGGACCGCGGGCGCGACGATTTCCGCGCGATTCCCAACGGCGGGCCCGGCGTGGAGCATCGTCCCGTCGCGATCGCCACGAGCTTTGAGGGCCAGCTGGGCCCCGAGGACCTCTGCCGCTTGATGAGCGAGAACCCGGCGCGCGTCTTTGGCATGTATCCGCGCAAGGGCTGTCTTGCCGAGGGCTCCGATGCCGACGTGTGCGTGTGGGATCCCCAGGCGTGCTGGACCATTCGCGCGGCGACACAGCATCAGGCCGTGGACTACACGCCGCTCGAGGGCTTTGAGGCACATGGCCGCGCCAAGGCCGTCTACGTCAACGGTGTGCTGGTGGCGCGCGATGGAGAGCCCCCCGGAGCCCAACCCGG
>OBWF01000352.1_pt1 | contig 26157 bp, 17 predicted proteins | sample 1495211 | NCBI WGS metagenome assembly OBWF01 (sample SAMEA2580051, study PRJEB22360) | human gut metagenome | reverse complement strand
GAACTGATCTTAAAGGGAACCAATCAGTCCTTTGACACCTTAACAACAGAAGCTGTGAAAAAGGATTACAGCTTCACACTCCTGGAGGCAACCTATCTGGAACGAACCGGCCTCCGCTTCGAGCCATCCGATTATGTCTCATTCGGTTTGGCTGACAAAAATGGGTTCCTGACCAATGCTGGAAAGCTCATGACCGATCAGCACACAGTTTATAACTCCCGTATGTTCTGTACCCGGTGGAATGGCTTGGAAAAAGGCTCTATCTTTGATGATGCGCTGGACGATAAGGAATACGAGGGGAATTTGATTTATTTACTGAAAAGCGGCAGTGAATTTATTCGCAATAATTCCAAAGTCCGTTTTGTCAAAGAAGCTCAGTATCGGGTAGACAAGCCGGATTATGCTGAACGAGCTGTAACAGAGGCTCTTGTCAACGCTCTCATCCATCGTGATTATATTGTGCTTGGCAGCGAAGTCCACATTGATATGTTTGATGATCGGGTGGAAATCACATCTCCGGGCGGTATGTTTGGCGGCGGCTCAATTCAGGAATACGATATTTACAGTATTCGTTCGATGCGACGAAACCCTGTGATCGCTGATCTGTTCCACCGCATGAAGTACATGGAACGCCGTGGAAGTGGTCTGCGCAAAATCGTCAGTGAAACTGAAAAGCTGCCTGGATACACAGAGGCATATAAGCCCGAATTTTCCTCAACAGCGACAGATTTCAGAGTCATCTTGAAAAATGTAAATTACCATCATGGTCCTTCTATCATAGAAACGACCCATGATAAGACCTATGACGCAACCCATGATGCAACCCATGATAAAATCCTTGCATTTTGCATAGAACCACATTCAAAATTAGAAATCGCAGAACACTGTGGATACAAAAACACAAAAAACTTTACACAAAAATATCTGCGTCCGCTATTGAACAATGGAACACTCAAAATGACACTTCCCGATAAACCGAAAAGTAAACATCAAAAATATATTACAGTTCGTTCCGAATAAACAGAGAAGCAGGGCATTGGGTCTCATCTCCCATTGTCCTGCTTCTTTTCATTCCAAATTATATTCACATCATTTACCCATACACCCAATCCTGGATCGCAAATTTCAAACTCTGTACCTTGCCCAGCAGCCAGATCGCAGCCAGCGGCAGCCCCATCGGGCTAATCAAGAATGCCATAACCAGCAAAATTGCACCATTCTGCGGGGAATAGGTAATCAGCACAGCCACGCCAAGCAGAGCAATTACCGTGCTTAGTAGACCAAGAACCAGACCGGATATGTAGATCAGCCCCGTGCAGAGCCAGACAAAAAGCGTCAACGCCAAAATGACCGGTGCAGTTACGATCATCAGCAGACATTTCAAAATCTTCATTTCTGTTCCTCCTTCCAACGCTCCAGATACTGTTTGCATAGGGCATCCGCTTCTCTCTCATCATCTTCCGTCACTTCCCGTTTTCCTTTGGTCAGTTCAATCTCCAGATAAGTCCGGTAATCATCGGCTAAGAGGTCGAACAGTTCCTTGGGAGTATGGCACACCTCGCCAGAGCAATAGTGAAAATCTTGGTCAAATTCAACTCTTACACATCCATGGCGGCTGATATAAACTTCTATGGTCTCGTCTGCGGTTAGGTAATCCGCAAAAATCTCCAGCACCTTTTCAAAGGTCAGCATCTGTTTTCACTCCTTTGCTACGCTTCTTATTCTACTCATATTATCCGGTACAGACAGGCAAAAGACAAGGATACAGACAAAAAGAAAAAGCGGAGGAAGGTGCGGCGAAGAAACGCCGTTCCTCCCTCCGCAAATGGAGTATCTATCCCTGTTATGAAAGTTTGGAGAGTTGGGTAAGGATTTCCTTCACACCCTCCCACAGTTGTTCCTGCCGCTGGGATATATCCTCCAAGTCAGCATTATAAACCCGCCCGGTCTCATGCACTTTGCGGGTCAGCTGGTTCAAGTTGTTGCTGCTTCGGCGCATCAGGGAGACCAACTCCTTCATCTCTGGCAGTTCCAGCTTGACCACATAACCATCCAGCGCCATTTTCCGCAGATAAGCGCTCAAATTCTCTGTCCCGTATTGCTGCATCTTTTGATGGATCAGCTCCAGTTCTTCTGCGGACACCCAAAACAAAACCGGAACATCCCGCTTGCGCTTTGCCATGGTTATCGCTCCGGCTCCCGTTTTTTCGAGGCGGCAGACTTATGCTCCTGTTTGAGCTTTTGCAGGACAGAACTTTTCTGCTGTTCTTGAGCAACTTTTCGGAACTGTCTGGTGAACAGGTCGGTCAAACCGGGATTGACCTGATCTACCACCAGATAGGCACAGTGGCGGGAAGCGCCGCTGTCCTCCAGCATAGGAATGGTTTTTGCCCATGCTTTATTGTCCTGAGAGATACGCCCGTCATAGTTCTTGCGCTGGATGGTGTTGGCAAGAATAAACTGTACCCGTTCCATCCCGAACTTTTCCAGCACATCTTTGGCCGCCGCCTCCGTATCCAGCCGATTCTCTGCATAGTGGGCGCTGATGGTCTGCTCAATGGCTTCTTTACAGGCGCTGTTCGCCTGATATGAGAGGTTGTACTGTGCCATTTCCCCATGCTCGGACGCATAGGCAGCAGAATGGGGATAGACCGGTGTTGTTCGCAGTTCCTCTTTGGCTCTGCACACATCATCGGCACGGTTCTCAATGCTGTCCCTGATCGCATCCATGTAGCCGGTTTCCAGCTTTTCAAAATAGCGGTACACATCCGCCAACGGAGAGGGAGATTCCCAAAGTGCCTGTGCCTGGGTGTCGGTCAACTCCAATTCCTCCATTGCCATCACGATGTCCTCCCGGATGGTGTACTCATAGGCATGGTTTAAGACTTCTTCCGGGGGCTGGATTTTCAGCCATTCCCGGAACTTGTCCTGTTCGGCAGCCATCTTTTCATAAAGGGCTGTATTCAGATCGTTAGTATTCATGTTATCGCACCTCCTCATGCTGTTTTGGTTTCTTGTCTGTACTGCGGGCCGGCACCGGGCGTTTCAGATGATCCAGCACCGAAGGCCGTGTGCTTTTGGTAACAACAGACTCGGTATGTGCCTGCCCCTTTCCGTCGATGTTGAGCAGGGTATCCAGCTCCACCAGACGGGCGTTTTTGCTTCTCAGTTCTTCTTCATAAAGGAATGGCTTTCCGACTTCCTCCTTTGCGGCAGCCTGCTGCTGATAGAGGTTATCCAGCTGGGCCTTTGCCGCCTCCAGACGCTGGGGCATCTGGGCGAGGGCATTGTCGATACGGGTAAGATTTCCGCGAGGGTCTGTACCAAGGGTTGCCCGGTGGGTCATCTGTCCTTTCAGCAGGAGCGTATACTCCTGTTTCCAAGCGGAAAATTCCACGGACATGGCATAACCCCGGTAGCTGCCGATCTGCACCGGATCGGAGGTTTTGACCTCCTTGCAGGCATCCAAAAGGGCTGCACCGGCGTTCTCCTTATCGGTCAGCAGGTCTCCACGAATCTCCATACCGGCAAAGCCGTCCTCCGGGTGCGGGTGCGCTGCCAAAACCTCCAGATCGGATTCAAAGCCCTTGATAAAGCCTTTGTGCTTTTCAATCTCCTCCGGGAAGTATTTGAGCAGCTGGTCCTCCAGACGATATTGCTTGCTCTGGTGGTCGGCTTTCATCAGCTTCAGGCGGGATACCTCCACATCCAAATCCATACGCTCCTTGATGCGGGGATCTCCGGCACACAGAGCCTTGATTTCGGCAAAACTGAGGGCTGTTTCATCCACATCATCGCAGGAACGCACCGGCGATTTAGAAGTCATGATCTGGGAAATGAATTTCTGCTTGTTCTCCACCGTCTGCCAGAGGTATGCGTCAAAGGTTCCTTCTGTCACATAGCGGTACACATGAACAAGGGGATTCTGATTGCCCTGGCGCTCGATACGACCCTTGCGCTGGGCAAGGTCTCCCGGTCTCCACGGACAATCCAGATCATGAAGTGCCACCAGACGGTCCTGCACATTGGTGCCTGCGCCCATCTTGGCGGTGCTGCCCAAAAGGACACGAACCTGACCGGTACGGACTTTAGAGAACAGCTCCTTTTTCCGCACTTCGGTATTGGCTTCATGGATAAAAGCGATCTGGTCGGCAGGCATCCCCTGGGCAATGAGTTTCTGACGAATATCGTCATATACCGTAAAGGTCGGTTCCTGTTCCGGCAGAGGCACAGTGCCTTCCAGTGCGTGAAGCAGTGGATTATCCAGCGTTTTCGCCGCCTTGCTTGCAGGAGCTTTGGCCTGTGGTGTAGAAATGTCGCAGAACACCAGCTGGGTCAGCTTGTCAGCTTTGCCGTCCCGCTTATCCATGATGTGGTGGTCCACGCCCGGATTGCTCTTTGTGCCGGGGTCGGCCGGCAGCATCTGGTGGACGATCCTCTGGTCAAGCCCCAACTTACGGCCATCCGAGGTAATCTTGAGCATGTTATCCTGGGACGGGTCAACAGTTCCGCTGTGTACCAGCGATGCACGCTCCGAAAGAGCTTTGACCATTTCCTGCTGATGTTCGGTGGGCTGTGCCACGATGTTGTGGTACTCCACTTCCGGGGTAGGGAGATTTAACTGGTCGGCAGTCTTAATGTCCGCCACTTCTTTGAACAGGTTCATCAGCTCCGGCAGATTAAAGAACTTGCTGAATCTCGTTCTTGCCCGATAGCCGGTGCCTTCCGGTGCCAGCTCCAATGCTGTGACGGTCTCCCCAAATCGGGAAGCCCAGCAGTCGAAGTGGGTCATGTTCAGTTCTTGCAGGCGTTCATATTGAAGATAACGCTGCATGGTGTAAAGCTCGGTCATGGAGTTGCTGACCGGGGTGCCGGTGGCAAAGATCACACCACGATTTCCGGTGATCTCGTCCATATAGCGGCACTTGGCAAACATATCGGAGGATTTCTGCGCGTCCGATGTGGAAAGACCAGCCACATTCCGCATTTTTGTGTATAAAAACAGGTTCTTGTAGTTGTGGGCCTCGTCCACAAACAGCCGGTCCACACCCAGCTGCTCAAAAGTTACCACATCATCTTTTCGCCCCTCGGCTTGCAGCTTTTCCAGTCTGGCTTCCAGAGACTTTCTGGTACGCTCCAGCTGCTTGACGGTAAAACGCTCGCCGCCGCTGGCCTGCACCTCTGCAATCCCCTCAGTGATCTCGTCGATCTGTTCATAGAGAAGCCGTTCCTGACGCTCCCGGCTGATGGGGATACGCTCAAACTGACTGTGTCCCATGATGATGGCATCATAATCACCCGTCGCAATACGTGCGCAGAACTTCTTTCGGTTATGGGTCTCAAAGTCCTTTTTGGTGGTGACTAAGATATTGGCGGAAGGATAGAGACGCAGAAACTCCGACGCCCACTGCTCTGTCAGATGGTTTGGAACCACAAAGAGAGATTTCTGGCACAAGCCCAGGCGTTTGGCTTCCATCGCAGCGGCCACCATCTCAAAGGTTTTGCCCGCGCCTACTTCGTGTGCCAGCAGGGTATTTCCGCCATACAGCACATGGGCGATGGCACTTTTCTGGTGTTCCCGCAGGGTAATGGCCGGGTTCATGCCGCCAAAAGTGATATGGCTGCCATCATACTCGCGGGGACGGGTAGAGTTCATTTCTTCGTTATACTGGCGCACCAAAGTCTGGCGGCGCTCCGGGTCTCTCCAGATCCAGTCCCTAAAGGCTTCCCGGATCGCCTGCTGTTTTTGGGCAGCCAGAGTGGTCTCCTTGGCGTTTAGTACGCGGCGCTCTTTTCCGTCTGCGTCCTCTATGGTGTCATAGATACGGACATCCCGCAGGTTTAAGGAATCCTCCAGAATCTTGTAGGCGTTGGCGCGGCTGGTTCCGTAGGTGGTATAAGCTGCCACATCGTTGTAGGATACAGAAGATTTCCCCTTGATCTGCCATTCAGCAGTAAAGGAGGAATAGTTGACCTCAATGCTGCGCTGGAGATAAACCGGGGTGTTGAAGGTCTCGTACATAAACTGCTGGATGTACTCCTTGTCAATCCAGGTAGCGCCCAGACGCACCTCGATCTCCGACGCATTCAGGTCTTTGGGCTGGGCGGCGGTAAGGGCTTCCACATTGACTGCATAAACCGGGTCCTGCTGTGCCGCCCGCTGCGCCTGACGCAGTTTGCGGCGTACATTGCCGGAAAGGTATTCATCAGCAGTCACAAAATGGGGTGTGCCGTCTTTCTCCAACTGTCCCGGTACACGGAAGATCACGCCTTGCAGCTCTCCGGCCAGTTCTTCTTTTGTTTTTCCGGTAAGCCGACTCATATAGCTCATATCCACGCAGGCTTTTTCCGAGATGGACACCGCCAGTGCTTCACTTGCCGTATCCACCACAGCCACCGCCTGATGGGGCTTGATGGTCCGCTTGGTGAACATATCTGCCTTACGTTCCAGTTTACCGTCCTCGTCGATGACTTCCAGCGCACAGAGCAGGTAATAGGAAGAATCGTCTGCATAGGCCAGACGGTTTGCACGGTCATTGATGAGACCGTATTTGGCAGAAAAGCTGTCATAGAGGCTGTTCAGTTCCGCCTGCTTCTCCCGAATGGTGCTGTCCGGAACCGCTGCATCCATCTGAAGGTCGATCAGTTCCTGCACACAATCACGCAGTCCCACAAGACCTTTCACGCGGGCTTCGGCGGTGGCGTTGAGGTCAGGGCGCACCATACGGCTGTTTTCCCGGTAGTACACCTGCCCGTCTACAATGGCATAGGAATAGTTCTTCACATTAGGATCGGCAGGAATGGAGGTGTCAATGGCTTCGCCTTCGCCCAGCTCCGGCAGCTCTGCCTCCTGGTAGGTGCCGCGAATGTACTTCACGGCATCGTGCAGCTGATCGGCCAGTTCCAGCCCCTCAATGGGGTTCACGGTGTAGTCCATACCATGAGCAGTGCTTACCGGCTCCTGTCTGCCCAGCACCATTTCTGGGTGGTCGATAAAATACCGGTTGATGGCAAACCCGTCCTCCGTCTGTCCGGTCTGGGTCCATTCCGGCACGATGTCCAACGGGCGGTCCCGCTTTTGGAGGAAGATGATGTCCGATACCACCTCGGCACCGGCATTCTTTTTGAACGCGTCATTAGGCAGACGGATAGCTCCCAGCAGCTCGGCACGCTGGGCAAGATAGCGGCGCACGGTGGAATCCTTGGCGTCCATGGTATATCGAGAGGTCACAAAAGCTACCACACCGCCGGGACGCACCTGATCCAGTGCTTTGGCAAAAAAATAGTTATGAATACTGAAATTCAGCTTGTTGTAGGCTTTGTCGTTGACCTGATACTGACCGAAAGGTACATTGCCGATGGCAAGGTCAAAGAAGTCACGCCTATCGGTGGTCTCAAAGCCGCCTACTGTGATGTCCGCCTTGGGATAGAGCTGCTTTGCGATGCGCCCGGAAACAGGGTCCAGCTCCACGCCGTACAGACGGCTGTTTCGCATTTTCTCCGGCAGCATACCAAAGAAATTGCCCACACCCATAGACGGCTCCAGAATATTTCCGGTCTCAAATCCCATACGGTCCACCGCTTCATAGATGGCCTGAATGACCGTAGGGCTGGTGTAATGGGCGTTGAGGGTAGAGCTTCTGGCGGCGGCATATTCCTCCGGGGTCAGCAGTTCTTTTAGCTGGGCATACTCTAAAGCCCATGCCGGTTTCTCCGGGTCAAACGCATCAGAGAGACCGCCCCAGCCCACATATCGAGAAAGAACCTCCTGCTGTTCGGGGCTTGCCTGCTGTCCGGCAGCTTCCAGCTCTTTCAGCAAACGAATCGCATTGACATTTGCCTGGAACTTGGCTTTCGAACCGCCTTCGCCCAAATGCTCATCGGTAATGCGGAAGTTTTTTGCATTGCGGCACAGGTTAGCCTTGTATTCCTCATAAGATGCTTCCTCGGCAGCTTTGGCATTGGGAAAGGTCTGCCACTGGCCATTGACCTGAATGGAAACCGGGTGTTCATCCAACACTTCCTCAAAGGTTTTCTCCGGCTCAGTCACAGGGGCTGGTGGCTCCGGCTCCTCGATATGCAGTCGTTCCACCACCACATCATAAGGCAGATTGTTCTTATCGCCCGGATAGACGGCCATGGTCTCGAAATGGAAGGTCTGGGATTCGGTAGCCGGTTGGGGCTGTTCCTGTCCAAAACCGTCCTGCTGACGGGCATACATCCCGCGCAGCAAAGGCGCAACCTCATCCCAGCGGAAATACAGCATAGTCAGACGCTTTTCCTCTGCATCCATGACTTCCAGTTCTATGCCCTGTGCCGTGGTACGGTAATCGGCAATATCGCCGGTCTCCAGATTCAGTGTCTCGATCTCACCGGAATAGGCTCTGCTCAGCCAGTAGGCGATCTCGCTGTTGCTCCTGCCGGATTGCAGCAGCGTGGAAATCTGCTTTTCATCCGCTTCATCCATCAGCCCATGAGCCAATACATCCCGCAAGTCCTGATCTGCCTTGTCCGGGTCAATAGGAAGAAATTCGGTATAGTAAGCATTGCGGCGGTCTGCCCGAAGCAGCTGCTCGAACTGTTCTTTGCGCTCTGCCCGGTAGATGGGATATACCATCCCGGTGGGCAGAAGCTGTACGGTGTCCTCCCGCAGCTCAGTGATCTGATAGGCGTCATCCTCGATATACACGGTATCGCCCACGGCATAGACCGGGGCGGCTGGGTCATAGGAGGTTCTTTGCGGAATTGGGCGGCGAACTGCGTCATATTCCTCATCGGAAATGGAAACTTTGGAAGTCTGCTCTGTCTCGGCATCTGCGATCTGCTCTACATCCGACACCACCTGTTGGATAAATGGGTCATTGTCCAGTTTTTCCGGGTCTGCCACCTGTCCGTTGACAATCCCTCTTTCCTCCAGGGCTTCCCGGATGGCGATGGGGTCGATGTTGTCAAAACGGTCCTGTTCTTCTTCGGTATAGAACCGGTCCTCCTGAATAAGCTGGGCAATCCGGCGCTGTACCTTCGGCCAGGGCAGCTGCGTTTCCTCCGGGCTGCCGGCACGGACAACGAACGGGATGTTGCTGCCACTGTATTCCTGAGCCAGCCATGCAGCGGTATCTTTCTCTCTTGCATGGTCTTTCATATAACGGACGACAGCGTGTTTACTCTCGATATTGCCGTTCCATGCACAAATGGCAGTATCAATCTCTTCCTGAGAAAGAGGGCGCAGAAGTTCATGGAGCTTTGGATAGGTTTCGTCGATCACTTCCCGGTGCAGTCGCTGTCGGAACTCCGGCACATCCGAATAGAGGCGAATCAGCTCCATATCCTTAGAACCAAGGACCGCACGGCGCACAGCGGCATTGCCCTCGATGACAGCATTTTCACGGTCAGAATGCCCGCAGGCATTGCGGTATGCGGCATCCTCGGAAATGGCGGCAGTCACCACAGTCTTATACTGCTCAAACTGCTCCCGAAGGGTAGGCTTTGGCGTTTCTTCCTCCACCTCCGGCTGCTGGGCTTGGATGGCATCTTCTTCTGCCAGATCCTTTTCAGCCTGGATCTTGTCATACTGCGCTTGTTCCTGTTCGGTAAGATAGCGGCCTTTCTGGACAAGTGAGGTAATGCGCTTGGAAACCTTTTCCCAGTTCAAGTGAACATCCGGGCAGTCCTGCTTTTTATAGTGCAGTCCTTTCCCATCGTGATCTTCGCCGCTGTGTGTTGCGCCGGACAGGGCATGAGAGCGTCCGCCAATGCCATACTCGTCTTTAAGGAATCTCACTTTTTCCTTATCCGTATGGTTTTCCATGAAGAACGCATAGATACGGCCTTTTCCTCCGGCAAAACTGCTGCCGCCGGTCATGGCGGTGTCGATCTCATCCTCTGTAATGAAATGCTGGACGGTTGGCACTTGGGAAAGGTCCGAAGAAAAAGTCCTGCGGGGCAGGTCAAGGTCTTTCAGGTTCTCCCAGATTTCCCTTGGCCTATGGTAATGAAAGCGCAACAGGTCACGGTCCTGCTGATAGGCAGTCCAGAAGGCGGCGTATTCTTCCTTGAGTGTCTGGCGGAAAGCCGGGTCATTCAACTGCTCCGTCAGGCGGCGGGTCTCCTCCGGGAACCCATTGCCTCTGATTTCTGACAGGCAAGACAAATATCCTGCTTCTCTGGCTTCCTCGCTGAAATCGTGGTACAGATACCAGAGCTTTTCTGCAAGAAGGGAGCGTTCATAGCCTGCCGCTTCTGCAAGCTCCACATTGGAGGCAAACTGGCCGCTCTCCAAAAGCTCCCCGATACGCTCTGCGGCGCTCTCCCAGGAAATGACCTGGGCAGACCTGTCATAACGGACAGACTTCCCGTGGGAAAGATGGATACCATCCTCGGCATACCATGCGCTCACACTGCCAAGGCCGTTGCCGCCGTGGTACAGCGTTTTCAGTATCTCGGCAATCTCAGCGGTGGTTTTTTGCTTTTCAAAGGCAGCAACCACACGCTCTCTCTGGCGGTCTGTATTGCCGCCCAAACGCAGCACATGGTCAATATCATTTTGAGCAAAAGAAAAAGCAGAGGATGTATGCGCTACATTCTCTGCTTCATCTATGGATTGGATCTGTTCCGTTTCGGAGAGGAACAGGTTTAGGGTCAGCTGTTGATAAGCTCCGCCATCAGGATCTCCTCTGCCTGGGCTTTGCAGGTGTTCATCAGGCCCACCCACTTCATGGGATCGCTGGCTTTCAGTTCCTCGGTGGCTCCCGCTTCCTTCGCCAGCTGGGGCATCATCTGTTCCAGTCTGCTCTGGGCGGTCTCGTCGATCTCGATGAGGTGCGGGTACAGCTTCTCGCTCAGCAACATCTGGTTGTAGAGGATGGGACGGTGCTCCTTCAGATAGGTTTTCCTCATCCTTCCGTACTTGCCCAGGGGTTTCGACCGCTGCTGGCTCAGCTTCAGGTTGGGAATCAGATAGTCTCCGTTCTGGATATAGCTCATGGGATTGTTCATCTTGCTTGCTCCTTTCTTGGTTGGCTTCGCGCTCTGCATTTCGGACGGTAACGCCGATCTGCCGCAGCACCTGCTGGTTGATCTGGCTGACCGCTGTTCCCAGCGCCCCGATGGTGGATGGGGTGTTGAAATCAAAGATCGCCATGAAATCTTCGTGGTCGAAGTAGCGTTCCGGCTCCAGTCCACAGCGGGACATCAAAGCGTAAGTGATGCTGACGGTGGCGGCTGCCTTGAACTGCACTCCGATGTTATACTCATCATATTCCTCCAAAAAGGAACCGTCAACGATATAGAAGAAGTCCTGCTGATGCTCCGTCCAGTATTCCTCGGCCAGTTTTCCGGCTACCTCCGTGAGCTGTCCGGCAAGATCATCACCGGAAACATCATAGGTGCGCTCCAGCATGGCCTGCACGGGATCCAGATGTCGCTCCTCCAACTGCCACAGCCAGGGAGTGCGGGAATGTTCACGGGTTCCGGTATCGGAAATGTCAAAGACATAACGCAGGCGAGGTCTGTCCCCGGAATCATCCACCAGAGCGATTCCCTTGGAACCGCGCCTTACATAACGTCCCATCTTTTCATTCCACAAATCGTACTCCGCACAGGCGGTGGCGTCCGGTCGCTGGGCATAGATCATCAGCTGCTCATGGAACGGGTACTTGTAAAGGCGGGAAGCAGTAGTGAGAAACCCTGCCCATTCCTGCCAGCTCCCCGTGAGCTGTGTTGCCACCTTGTCCGCCATCTGCGCATATAGTTCAGCTTTGGTTGGCATAGTGTTCTGTCCTCCTTTCAATTTTGGGGTAAAAAGGCGGGGTGGCAGATCGCCACCCCATCCCTGCGGTTATGTTGTTTACTGGTCAAAATCCGGGTACAGCTCCAGTTCGGCAAACTTCTCATCGGTCATCGCACAGAGCTTCGTAAGGACGCTGTCGGTCAACTCTCTCAGCTCCGTTTCCTCCGGCGAAAGCTCGCCGCGCATCTCACGCAGACTGTCAATCAGCCCGGTGCGGCTGCCGGTATTGTAAATGCACATCAGGTTCATTTCCTCAAAAGTAAAGTTTCCCATATCAAATCTCCCTTTCCGCACTCTTTTTGGGCGCTGTCTTTTTGTGTTCTGCCTTGGGCTGGCTTTTCAGCTGCTCCATGACGGACTTTTTCTTTTCCCGTTCCTCCCGATGGGTGGCGGCTGCCAACTCCATCAGGGAAATGGGCTGACCGCTTCGGGTCTGCTGTTCCAGTTCTGCCACCGTGGGTTCTTTTGCGCCATTGTTGATGATACCGTCGATCATGCCGTAATCGTCCTCCAGCATCATTTCCGCATTTTTCAGCGGATTTTCCGGCAGGAATCCGGGGATCTGGGTAAAACCAACACTGTCACAGTAATGACAGGATACCTTACCATCCTGCTTGATCGCAACGATGTCGCTGACACTCATGGAGGGACTGTGAAAGTCCACGGGCTTTTCCAGATTGAATTGCTGATAGAGTTTTTCCAGTTGCTCCGGCACAGTGCCAGACTCCCTCAGAGGAGCTGTGTAAATGAGATCATAATTGCTGCGGTCTATGGAAATGTTATGGGACTTTAACCAGTCCAGATTCATAAAGCGCACATTCTGCGGATCGTCACGACTTACCTGATAGATGGCAAAGCAATCTCTGTTCTGGGAGAGAAATGCCTGTTCGCGTTCCTGCTGATGTTCCTGACGCTCCATGACCTTTTCGTGGAACTGAGGGCTTTTCTCCCATTCCTCATGGTCCACACCGAAAAGACCGCCATGATCTATGATTTCCTGCGGATCAAACACCATGCTCTCCGTATTGTCCTCATGCAGCACATAGACGGTCAAACCGGCGGCATCCAGTTCCAGCGCCCGTTCTCTGGTAACAGGGAGCATCCCATCATAGGAGTAGCCATATTCCTGCATATCCGGTGTGGAGACCTGCTCATCAGGCATGGGGTATTCATCCAGTGCCTGCTCCTGTGCCTCCGGCAACTGGGAAGAAGCAATCATCTGACTGGTCTCTGCCTGCATTTGCTGATAGGCCGCTTCCTGCAAGGTCTCAATCATAAACAAGGGAGCGCGTCTGAGCGAAGTGCTGTCCAGATTGTTGTCATCACAAATCTGGAGAACTGCATTTTTGCGGGAAAGCTCCGGCATATCCAGCTGACCACCATCCAGCTCTTTCATGGATGCGGCATCGTAAAGGGTATAGTCCCATCCGCTGTCACAGGATTGGATATGAAGATAGGTGGCATCGTCAATCAGAAACAAAGCCTCCTGCTGGTTGGCGTCCGCCCCCAGCACTTCCATTTCTGGCATTGCCGCAGCCAGTTCCTTTACCGCTTTTTGCACCAGAGGATTATCACGGTAATAGTCGATTGCCTGGATGGTGTCCAGGTCAATGGTCTGGCCGGTCAAAATCGGAAAAGGTCCTTCATAGTCGCTTCCGTCTTTCAGCTCAAAACCAATGCCCTTGATCCCGTTCATTCGTTCTGCCGGAATCTCCTGATAAATGCGGATTGCTTCCTCCAAAGACAGGTTATCGTGGTATTCTCCGAGGTTTGAAAATTCCATGCACTCTGCTACATAGTAGGTCAGATCGCCGGTCTGCTGTCTATCAGATACCTTAGCGGCATCTTCTGGCTGCTCTATCAGGGCGGGTTCCGGCTCTGCCTTTGCATGAGGGTCAATTCCACGCTCTTTGCAGATTTCCTTATAGTGGCGCTCAATGTCGGAGATCAAAGTGCCGGAGGTCTTGTTGATGGTCTCCAAACTGGCTCTCAGCTCTTTCAGCTCTTTGCCCTGGCTCCAGCTTGCAATATAGCCGAAGCTGTTTTCTCCGGTCTCGATGCCAAAATACTTGCAGACCGCATAGGAGATGCTTTCAGCCTCCACTTCCTCCGTGTGGCGATTTTTGATTGCCTGTTTTTCTGCGGTTGGATCTTCCTCAACTGCAAGACGCCATTCAAACTGATTTTCGTCCACATAGCGCCAATCCATATCAGAAGCAAACTGTTCAGCTTCTCTTTCTGTGGCAAAATCCAGCTTGAAATCATGCTTGGTTCCACCTTCACTCTCCAGCACAACCTTCCATGACGGTAGCATTTCATATTTTTTAGGGTCATGGAGCTTGCTGTGGGCAATCTCATGTACTGTGGCCGAAACCGTCTGCACCTCACTCATGCCCTGACGAATGGCGATTTTCTGATGATCGGCAGAAAAATAGCCGTCCGTATCGGCGGCCATTGTTTCAAAAGTGATTGGCACCGGTGCGCTGCGGCGCAGGGCCTCCATGAATGCCTCATAATTTGGCACATTGCCGGAAAGGGAGGAAGCAAGCTCCGGCAAAGGTTTCCCGTCGGTCTGGCTCACATCAAAAACCTTGACCGGACGGAACATAGGGATCTCGATTTCTTTTTCCTCTGTGACGATCTTTCCGTCTTTATCCAGAATCGGAGCCTTGGTATCCGGGTCCAGCTTCTGCTCCTCGATTTTCTTCTTATACGGTGTGGGAGCAATGATGGTAATGCCATGCTCGCCCTTTTTTACATGACGCTCAAACTGGTCTTTCCACTTATTGTATCCGGCTACCAATGTAGCGTCCGGCTTCTGCATATAGATGAGCATGGTGTTGTTTACCGAATAGCGGTGGAAGCGGGACATGACGGACAGATAGCGCATATACTTTTCACTCTCAAACAGTTCTTTGATCCCCTGCTCGATGCCATCTGTGATTTCCCTTAGCCGCTCTCGGTTGGTGGGTTTGTTCTCAGCCATGATTTTCAATCTCCTTTCCAAGTGTGTGATTTCTGCTGTGTGTTCTGCAATCCATGCCTTTTGTTCTTCTTCACTTTCATAAAGAAAAAGGTCCAACAGGTACTCTACATAGGTTTTCTTCTGGATTGCTTCCACAAAACGGGGGTGCGGTTCTTCCTCCGGTGTCCGGGGAGAATTGTCGGCCTCCCATTTTTTCAGCAGATAGTAGTAATCGGACAGTACGCGATAACACCGCTGCCGGTCCTCCCGAAACTTTTGTGCCTCTGTTTTCTGCCGGACATATCTCCTACGGGGAGGGGCCTGACTGTCATAGATCAGGCCAAAGTCCTGTGCCAGTTTCTCCGCCGCTTCTTTTGGGGAGAGGTCAAAGAGCTTTGCGGTAAAGTCGATCACATCCCCATCTGCACCGCAGCCAAAGCAGTGGAACCGCTGGTCTACCTTCATGCTGGGGTTCTTATCATCGTGAAAGGGACAGCAGGCCATACCATTTCGTTTGACCTCGATCCCATAAAACGCTGCCGCATCTCTGGTGCTGACCGACTGCTTGACTGCTTCAAATACATTCTCTGCCATGTGCCTTTAACTGCTGGACTTTCTCACAGGAGGCTGGTATCCGGCAGCTTTCGCACGCTCACTGGCAGCTTTGCGGCGTTCTGCGCTGTATGGTTCCCTGAGTGATACACACCGCTTGGGGACGGTAAAGTTATGGGCGTCCTTTCGGGTGATCTGGTCGGGGTGCTTTTTTGCCAGCAGTTCCAGCTTCTCCATCAGACGGGGATCGTGGGTGTAGACCTCAGCCATTGGTTCTGCCTGGTTATAGAGGAGAATGGTTTCCCGTTCCACTAAAGAGAGCTTCATCGGCTGCCTCCTTTCCGCTGGTCAAATTCCAGCTTGAAGTTGGCGTACTGTCCATCGTCCTCCAAAACCACAGCGGCATCGTAGGTCTTTCCGGTTTTCTCCGAATATAGGCCCGTCACACGGACACGGCCATCGTTAAGCAGTGCAGACACCACAGCCTTGGTCGGCTGTTTTTTCTTGGCGGCCCACCATTTGTTGTTTTTCCAGATTGCAAATCTGCAAGAATCATTCTGACAGAAGAAACCTTTTTGCAGTTCTGCAACTTCCCCGCCGCAGCGAGGGCATTTGCCCACCACCTCACGGGGCGGAGTGAACAGGTACTCAGTTCCTTTGATGACCTGATAAGTTCCCACCAGATCTTTCAGCATGGTGCTGATCCCGTCCAAAAACTCCTCCGGGGCAAGCTGCCCGCGCTCGCCCAGTCGGTACTCCCACTCGGCAGTCAGAAGCGGCGATTGCAGTTGTTCCGGCAGAACGGTGATCAGGGAAACTGCATCGTGGGAAGGGAGAAGCTGCACCGTTTTCCTGCTCTTTTTTCGTTCCAGAAAACCGGCAGATACCAGCTTTTCCAAAATACCGGCACGGGTGGCCGGTGTCCCCAGACCTTTTCTCTCAGCATCCTCTGGCATATCATCTTTTCCGGCAGTCTCCATCGCGGACAATAGGGTGTCCTCCGTAAAGTGCTGAGGCGGACTGCTTTTGCCTTCTTTGACGATTGCCGCAGCAACCGAAAGGGTCTGTCCTTCAGTCAGCTCCGGCAGGGCTTTCTCTGCGCCCTCTTTTTTCGGCTCCGCATCCTTCATTTTGGCACGGTAGGCGTCCTCCAGTGCTTTCCATCCGGGGTGCTTCACCGTTTTTCCTTTGGCGGTAAACTCCCTACCGGCACACGCTGCAATCACAACGGTTTCCGAATAGATATGGGGCTGGGCCACGGCACACAGCAGACGCAGGGCCACCAGCTCCAGCACCGCTTTTTCTCCCGCAGGAAGGGCAGAAAGGTCTGCATCCTTGAGATTTCTGGTAGGGATTACTGCGTGGTGGTCGGTTACTTTCTTGTCGTTGATGACCGTCTGCGGATCACAGGTAATGGCGATCCCTTTGCGAAATGGCATAGCATTGGCAACCAGATTCACCAGCACCGGCAGGCTGTCTGCCATATCACCGGTCAGATAGCGGCTGTCAGTACGGGGATAGGTGCAGAGCTTCTTTTCATACAGGCTTTGCAGATAGTCCAGGGTCTGCTGGGCTGTAAATCCAAGCAGGCGGTTGGCATCTCTTTGCAGAGTAGTCAGGTCATAGAGGGCAGGCGGCTTTTCGGATTTTTCCTTGCACTCCACTTTTTTGATTGTGACAGCTGCACCCTGACAGGCTTCTTTCAGCTGCTCTGCGCTTGCTCGGTCACTCATGCGCTCCCCGGATACGGTAAGACCGGGCAGCTCCAGCGCCACGGTATAAAAAGGAACCGGCTTAAATGTGTCGATTTCAGCTTCTCGCTGGACAATCAGTGCCAGCGTTGGGGACATCACGCGCCCGATGTTGAGGGTGCGGTGGTACAGCACGGAAAAAAGCCTTGTGGCATTGATCCCCACCAGCCAGTCGGCCTTGGCACGGCAGAGAGCAGCATCCCGAAGTCCATCATAATCTACACCTGGGCGCAGATTTGCAAAGCCTTCCCTTATGGCGGAGTCCTCCATCGAAGAAATCCAGAGCCTTTTCATCGGCTTCTTGCAACCTGCCAGCTCATAGACGCTGCGGAAGATCAGCTCACCCTCGCGTCCGGCATCGCAGGCATTTACCACCTCCGTCACATCCGGGGCGTTCATCAGCTTTTTCAGAATATCAAACTGCTTTTTCTTATCCTTTCCCACTACCATCTGCCAATGTTCCGGCAGAATAGGCAGGTCATCATATCGCCACTTGGCATACTTGGGATCATAACTGTCTGCATCCGCAAGACCGGCCAGATGGCCCACGCACCAGCTGACACGCCAGCCGTTCCCCTCCAGATAGCCGTCCTTACGAGCAGTCGCGCCGATCACGGCGGCCAGACTTTGTGCAACCGATGGTTTTTCAGCGATTACCAGTTTATATCTCATCATCTTCAGCCTCCCATTCTTCCCGCACAGGCGTGTGCAGTTTTTTCTCTATGCTGTTTTCCTCATCCAGTAGCAGGTTATAACCAAACCGGTAGTCATAGCGGTACAGTTTCCCCAGCAGGTCATTGATGATGATACGACAAGCCAAAATGACACGGGTTTTATCCACCTGCATCAGCTGGTAGCGTTGATAATTGCTGTAATATTCTTCGTGACGGCGGGTATTGCAGGCGGCATCTTCAAGTAAACTATCTACTGCATCCTGACAACCATCTTCTTTTTCCCCTTCCATGCAGTTCAGAAGTTCCATCATCAAAGGAAAGCTCTGTTCATCCATAGGAGCTTCTGCTGCAAGAAAACCGATCAAAGCGGATAAGAGCAGACGAGCCGCCGTCTGTTCTTGTTCCGTCAGCACGGCCATTGTTTTCTCCGCATTTGGCAGGATCTTTTCTTCCACAAACTCTGCCGCGTCACCGGAATAAAGCTGACGGATAGAATCTATGGACAATGAAACTGTCACGGTATCTAAGGAGAAATCAAAGGGGTCATCTTGCTTTGGCTTTCTCCGAAGTTTGTTTAACATGGTAGAAAGAATGTCGCCGCCAAAATACACGGCGATCACCAGCAGGTCAAAAACAGCAATCAGCTTGATAAATATAATCAGAACACTCATTTTTTTCGTTTCCTTTCTTTGAGCCAGCGTTCCATCTCACGATGGCAGATGCCTACGCAGGGGCTTCCATAACTCCCGCAGCCATAGCAGGGGTGGTTGTGGGGTAAAGAAGGAGGACGGGAAGTTTCCCTCCCGCCCTCCGGCCTGCGTGTCATCATGCGTTCATAGGGACTGTCTGTGAAACGGGTCATTTCACGCTGTCCTCGTCATCTTCTTCTGTGCTGCCCCCGTCAGCGTCCGGCTCGTCCGACTCCTCATTTTCGGTTTCCCATTCCTCGGAATCTTCCTTGCCATAATCATAATCGTCCAGACTGTCATTGCCCTTGGTCTTAGGCTTGTTCTTAACGAGCTTCAAATAGGCAAATACGCCACCGCCACCAAGCAGAGCCAGTAAAAGGACCAGCGCAGCCGGATTCAGTCCGGCAGGCTTCTCCTTTTCCGGCTCCGATATTTCTGCCGGAGGTTCCGGTGCTTTGCCCGTACATTTACTCTTATCAGTTGCACAGACCGGACAAGCCGTATTGACTGCCCCTGCTTCACATTTTGTCGTGCAGCTACACACAGCAGGCGGCTCCTCTTTGACATTTTCATCTTTCATCAGTGCCATCAAATCCGCTTCATCCACCTGGTTCAGAAAGTGAACAGCAGTCTTTTTATCCTCATTCGCCCTGTCGATCAGGATGTAAAAGTAATTTCCAGCTTTGGTCGTAACAGTAATAAGCTGCTTATTGCCTCCAAAATCATCCACCAGTGCCGCATTCCCCTCCGGTGTAAGTGCCGGTGCTGGTTCTGTTTCTTCCACAGTAACATTGCTGTCATTGGTAGAATCCTCTGCCGGTGCCGCCGGAGCCTGTTCTGACCCCTGTGCAAAAGCAGGGATCGTAAAGCCAAATGCCACAACCATTGTTAGGCAAAGGGCGGAAAGTGTTCGGAGCAATCGTTTATTCCTCATAGCTGTTTTCCTCCTGTTCGTTATTGTCATCAGCCAAACTGCCGGGAACTGTGCCACCGGACAGCATGGCGCTCAACTGGGTCGGGGTCATACGCAGGGCGCGCACCATCTGGACGATCTCCAGATTTTCTGCCTCGGTTTTCTGTGCTTCCAGCGCCTTGAGCTTTTCCTGATACTCTGCGATCTTCTCGCGGACCTTTGTAATCTCCTGGTCAATGCGCTCAATTTTGTTCTTTGCCATCGTCTATCACTCCTTCTTAAAAATCTCTGTTACCAGTTCATCAGGCCGTAGCCCTTAATGCTTTGATAATTCAGGTCATAACTTTTAATCTTGCAGGCATCGCCGGAATTTCCCTCCACGGTATAAACACGGCTGCCATCCGTACCGATCACGATACCTACATGGTCTGCTGTCCCATCCAAATCCCAGTCAAAGAAAATTGCATCTCCGGGAGCCAGATTGTTATAGCCTCTTGCGCCCCACTGTCCATGAGACTGGAACCACGGAACGCCCTGCCACTCACAGCCTGCAAAGCGCGGTTCACTTTTTCCTGCCTGGTTATAGCACCAGGATACGAAGCAGGCGCACCATTCCACGCGGCTGTCAAAGCCATACCAGCTCCAATAAGGATAGCCGCCCACATTGCCCACCTGACGCTTGGCCAGTTCCACCAGCTGAGGATTGCCGGGGCGGGTACCGTTAATGAACTGCACACCGGACAGATCTTCCGAGCCGCTGGTATCAGGGGAGCCGCCGCCAAACAACAGCGGCTTATTGCCCATGGTCTGCCGGTAGACCTGATACATTTTCATCTGCTCCGGGGTCAGAAGTTCCGACACCACAGCGGAAATGGGCTTGCTGGCGAGTTTCACATTCAGAATGTAATACTCATAGGGAACTTCTTCTGAGGTGGTCTCACCGGTCTCCGGGTCGGTGGAGGTCTCCGTGCGGTAGCGAATCTCCACTTCCTCAGTAAGCGTCAGCTGATACTGTGCTGCAAACACACGCGCCAGCTCTGCCTGAGCGCTCTGCCGGGTGTAGCCTTGCAAGACGGCAGAGAGAAATGCTGCCAGCTCATGAGGGTCATGGCCGATCATACCAAGGTCATAGCGATACTCGTCATACCCTGGGTGACTGCTTTCAATGTTGTCGATTTCCTCCTGCAACTGGGCTTCTCTGGCTGCATAATCTGCCTCCACCGCCAGCATTTCCGGGTCATCCGACGGATAGGTGGTGCCGGAGAGAACGGAACCGATGCTCTGCGCCATCATGGAGCAGGAGGACATGGTATTCATCAGCATACAGGTAATGAGGAACAAAACCCCTGCCATCAGGAAACCCTTCTTGTGGCGCATGACGAATGCCCCTGCCTGCTGTGCCTTTTCTTTTACCGTCCTTGCGGCTTTTCCTGTTTTAGATGCAGCCTGGGCGGTATTTCCAGCAGTCTGACCGGCGTGTTTGGCGGCGGCATACTGCTTTTTGATGGCCTGCTTTTGCTGCCAGCGGGAAAGTGGATTGCTGGCAAACTGGGGATTTTCCTGCAAAGATTTCTGGTACAGAACATTTACATTTGCCTTTTCCAGTTGGCGCTCTGCCTGTGCTGCTTTGCGGTACTGCTTCAGCTTGTGACTGCGATAGCCCTCCCGCACCAGATAAGCGCCGGTCTCCACCGCTTCCTCGGACTTGTGGGCGCTTTCCACGCCCACATTGTCCTGTTCTGTTTCCCGGATCTCTTTGTGGAGCTTGCCCGCAACCAGATGGACGGGAGCTTCCTTGATCCCTTGAGAAAGTTTGGAGGGTGGCTTTTTCTTGTCCTCAAAGGTCAGCTTCGAGGTCTTTTTTCCGGTATCCGGGTCGATGACCGTCTGCCTGACCTTTTTCTTTGGGATATTGGCCTGCGCCTTATCTGCTCTGGCCGCAGCTTTCTCCGCTTTACGGATCGGCTTTTCCAGTGCAGGGTCAGACCGTTCCTCATCAGTAAAGCGCAGGCGCGGCTCCTTATTCAAACCATTCTCCCAGCATGAGGGAGGACATCATGTAGTGCAGCTCTGCATAAATGGCCATTCCCACAGGATCGTTGAACATACAACCGGACAGGTAGGCGTAAAACTGTGCCACCACATCAGACAGGATTTTCGCTTCGGTTCCTTCCAGAACCAGACCACCCATACCTTCCTTGGCACGGATGGTGCTCCAGACCTCTGCCAGACGGAGCAGCCCCACCTGACCGGTCTCATTCAGTTCGGCTGCCTGATCTGCCGCCGTGCGGCACTCACTTACCGCATCAGCCATGACCGTAAGCAGCTGACTGCGTTGGGCATTTACCGCCCTGTCAAAAAACATCAGCGGATTTTTATTCAAAATGTTGGGGTTCATTATCATTCATCCTCCTTCTTTTTCAGTTCCTGGGGTTTGGTGGTCATAATGCGGTACAGCTCGGTATTCTTCGGGAAGTGGTCTACAAACGGCAGGATCGTGGAGCCATAGAACAGCAGGCCCTCGCCCTCACCGGAGTGGGTCACATAGCTAAGCTGGTGCGTGGAAATCCCCAGTTGCTTCGCCAAAACCGGGCGGCCTCCCCCTGCCTGGTTAAGCATATACACGAAGTCCGAGTTTTCAAAGATGTTCTCTACCTCGCGGCTGCTCAAAAGGTCTTTGACATTCTGGGTGATACCTGTCGGAATACCGCCCCATTTTCTGAATCGCTTCCAGATTTCCACCGTATAGGCGGCGGTCTGCTCCTCCTTCAAAAGCAGGTGCATCTCGTCGATGTAGTAACGGGTGGACTTGTGGGCGGCACGGTTGATGGTAACGCGGTTCCACACCTGATCCTGTACCACCAGCATACCGATTTTTTTAAGCTGCTTGCCCAGTTCCTTGATGTCGTAGCAGACAATCCGGTTATCAATATCCACATTGCTCTGATGATTGAACACATTCAAAGAACCCGTTACATAGATTTCCAATGCCGTTGCAATGTACTGAGCTTCTTTTTCTTCCTGCTCCCGCAACAGGTTATAAAGGTCCTCCAAAATCGGCATATTCTCCGGCTTTGGGTCATTGAGATATTCGTTGTAAACCAGCCGTACACAACGGTCAATAATGGTTTTCTGCACCGGCTGCAAGCCCTCCTTACCGCCCACGATCAGCTCACACAAGCTGAGGATAAAGTCAGACTTGAGCGACAGCGGGCTTTCATCATCCGAATAGTCCAGATTCAGATCCATCGGATTGATATAGTTGGTTGAAGTAGGTGAGATCTTGATGACCTGCCCATGCAGACGCTCAACAAGAGGTGCGTACTCCGCTTCCGGGTCACAGATAATAACATCATCACTGGTAAGCAAAAAGCAGTTGGCAATTTCTCGTTTTGCGCTGAAGGACTTACCGGAACCCGGCGTACCCAGAATCAGGCCGTTGGGGTTTTTCAGCAGCTTTCTGTCCACCATGATGAGGTTGTTGGACAGAGCATTGATGCCGTAGTACAGAGCTTCTTTCCCGTTCTGGAACAGTTCCTGCGTAGTAAAGGGCACAAAGATAGCTGTGGAACTGGTGGTCAGTCCTCGCTGAATCTCAATCTGATTGAGACCCAGAGGCAGACAGCTCATCAGCCCTTCTTCCTGTTGGAAGTCCAGCCTGGTCAGCTGACAGTTATACTTCTGGGCAATAGAGCCTGCCTGAAAGATGTTGTTGCCAAGCTGACGGGGATTGTCCGCTGTGTTCAGCACCAGAAAGGTCAAAAGGAACATTCTCTCGTTGCGGCTCTGCAAATCCTGCAAGAGTTTTTTCGCTTCACTGCCGTAGGTAGCAAGGTCAGATGGAATGATGTCCATGTCGTATCCGGCACGGACTGCTTTTTTCTGTTCCTCGATCTTGCTGCGGTCCAGGTCGGTAATCTTTCGCTTTACCGTTTTGATGGCTTTCACCTGATCCACCGACTGAATGTGCATACTCACAATGAGCGAACTTTCCATATCCAGAAAATCAGCCAGCAAACGGTCATTCAGTTCCGGTGCGAGGATCTGCAAAAAAGAAACAGCTCCGTATTTCTTACCCATACGGAACTGCTTGCCGGTGCGGAACTCAAAGGAGCTTGGTGCAATAAAATCCTTTGTGGACAGACCGGAAGGAGCCAGCCAGTCCCATTCAAACTGAAGCGGGAGTTGTTCATCCATGTGGAATACCGCATGAAGCTGAAAAAGCCTTTCTTTACCGTCCAGCGTTCTGGCAGCTACACCAAGACGCTTGAAGTTATTAAGTATATCTGTCTCAATACGCTCCAGACGGGGCTTGGCGGCTTTGATGCTGTCCGCGTCGATACCAAAGGTCAGGTATTTGGTCTTGATGAGACCGTTGTTACCTCTGGCCAGCTGATTTTGCAGCATTGTGGTGTATTCCTCGCGGATACTGTCAAAGGCGTCCCTCTGGGGCGGGATGGAAATGGAGTTAGCAAAGGTCTCCTCCGATGCCGCAAGGTTCAAAAAAGACAGCTGAAAATGAATCGAGCTGTCAAAATAATTGAGGAAATCACACCAACCCTCAAAGATTGCCGTCTTATCTTCGTTTTGGGAGAGCTGATAGTTGATGTCCTGAAACTGGATGGTCTTTGTGTAGTGGCTGTCCGATACGCGGCAGATTCCGTCCGGCCACATCCGTTCATAAGGGATACTGTCCTGCGCAGATTTTCCTTTTTTGTCCGTGCGGTTAGCGCGGGCAATGGCCGCTTCGATCTGCTTCTTATCGGCGCGGGACAGCTTTTTCTTTGCCTTTACCGGCTGCACAGTTTTTTCCTCGGTTTTTCCGAACATCCGATGCAGCCATTTTTTTATTGCGGTGAACAATGTCATACACCTCCTTATCGAGCATTTCCTGCCGCTTTAATACGGCATAAAAGTTGTTGGTCTGGTAAGGTCGCTGCTTTGGACGGATTACAGCTACTTTGAGAATGTTGCCCACGATCTTTTCCAGGGGCTGTCCATGCTTTTCGTACATAGCCAGCATAAAGAAGGGCAGCATAACCAGCATCATACACATAGCCGCTACACTGTTTCCGGTAGGTTTTCTGAGCAAAAAGAAAAGCGGTACGCCAATAAGCGCTCCGCCCGTGAAGCAGATAAGCTGCCGCTTGGTCAGATTGAACATGACCTTTGTTTTGACTTTTGTTAAGTCCTTGGGTACGGGTACATAAGCCAATGTGGAAACCTCCTTCCGTTTTAGTGCGCCTGAAAGACTGATTTGGCGAGACTGCCTGTTTTGAACAGCGTAAAACATAGCAGTACGGTGTAGCCCACGCAGCTCCAGATTGCCATGATGATGTCATCTTCCAGAGCGATGTTCTGCACCAGCACAGCATAAATTGCCACGCAGACGATAATGAGAAACGCCTGAAAGCCCAGTGCCAGCAGGGATCTGAGGTAATTCTGTCCCATACCGCCCCATTCTTTGCCCATCATTGCAGCCATTGGAACGGGAGCCACCGAAGTTACAAGGTAGATCTCGATCATACGGCCATAAATAACGATAAAGATACAGATATACAACGCCCACATGGTAATGCCAATAAAGAGGGATTGGAACCACAGTCCGAACAGCGGTCCCAAATCCATTTCCATCAGCCTCGGTTCCAGATCGGTCATAACTGAGGAAATGTCAATGGACGCATCCGAATTGATAATCCCTGCCGCCTGCGCCACCACGCTCTGCGCCATATCAAAGACGCCCATCACGATATTCCATGTGTTTGTGACAATGAGGATGGCGGCAGCTGATTTGAACACCCACTTAAAAATCATCCAGGTATCCACATCATGCAGGTTGTTCTTGTCTGCAATCATCTGGATCAGGTCTACGGTCATCACGATAGCCAGGATCACACCTGCAATCGGCACCATGATGGAGTTTGACAGATTCTCAATCATATTGAAAATACTGCCATTCCATCCCTGTGGGGTCTGTCCTACCTGTACGGATATATCCGCGACCTGTTGGTTTACGCTGTCAAACATCCCCGAAAGGTTGCTCATAATACCGCCCACCAGCATTTCTTTCAGCCAATTTGTCAGGGCTTCAAGTAAGAAATCCATACGGTGTCAACCTCCTTTCCGCCGCCCCCGCAGAACTGCGGGAGCGGCAAGGATTTCATGCAGGAACGCTTAGACAGAGAACAGCCCGGAGAGCAGAGGTACAAGACCCATACCAACAACGGCTACACCAGCGCCAGCCATGAGCTGTTTTATCCCCAATTAGGTGTAAAAACTCTGCTCGATGGCGGGCGGCGGCGTACAAAAAATCTATATGGTGTTGTTAAGAGAACCGTCCCGGCGGGACAGGTCAGGCAGTGACCTGTTCCACCTCCGGGATGGGTTTGAGATTAAAATGAATTTCGATAGAAATGTGTCTTGTTTTATCTTCGTCAATGCGCTCATGCACGACGATTTCTTTGATTAAGCGGTTGAGGGTGGCTGCGTCCAGCTCTGTGATGTTGGCGTATTCCTGAATGGCTTCCACCCATTGTTTTGCGTCATTGGCAAGCTGGACTTCATCGGACAGCCGCTTCCTGCCCTCGGACACTTTTGTTTTAAGCTCCGTCTGCTCGGTCTGTGTCTTTTCCAGCATGGTGTTGAAATTCTGCTCACTGATACGCCCTGCAATCATATCCTCATAAAGCCGCATGACCATTTTGTCCAGAACCTCAATCCGTTCCTCGTCCCTTGTAAGGGAGCGTTCCATTGCTTCCCGCTGTTCCCGCTGCTCTGCTTCACAGGTATTGGTCAGGCGGTCGGCAACCGCTTCCCCGTCCATCA
>OBWF01000328.1_pt1 | contig 27947 bp, 24 predicted proteins | sample 1495211 | NCBI WGS metagenome assembly OBWF01 (sample SAMEA2580051, study PRJEB22360) | human gut metagenome | reverse complement strand
GATTTGAAGAAAAGCTGCGCGGTCTTGGCGGAATCATTGAAAAGGTTTCTGATGAGAAAGAGATTCAGAAATTTAAGCTGAAAGTAGGCTGATATATAACGGGGGAGTGAAGATGCAGGACGGTGAGTTCTGCATCTTTTGATAAATCACAGGGAGGTTCAAAAGAGAAAATGAGCAGTGAACGATACGATGAAGCGGTAAGGGAACAGAAGAAAGCAGAGCGCAAAAAGCAGGTGCAAAAGCAGGTTATGATCCTTGTGATCGCTCTGGTGGTGATCGCAGTTGCAGCTGCGGCAGTGTTTTTCACGATAAAAGGTAAGAAAAGCGAGCCAAAAGATACAACGAAGACATCGGGCAGCGGACTTGCCGGTGCGATCAGTGCAAGCTATGAGACATTTGCTTCTGAGGCAGATCCGGATGCGTCTGCGGAAGACGTAAAAAAAGAAGCAGAGGACTTTGCAGCATGGATCCAGAAGACATATCCGGATGAATCTTCCGGAAAGCTTCAAAAAGCCATGAAATCAGGAAAAGTATCCGCAGAGGATTTTTATAGCAGCTATGGAAAGACGCTGCATGTGCTGTCTGATGAGTATAAAGGGTACTTAAAAGATGATGAGACAGCAGCTGCAAATCATATCTATCAGAAAGACGGCGCGAAGGACGGACAGGCGGAGATCGCGATAGCAGGGAACCTGACACTGACAGAAGAAGGTTATACACTGGGCAAATACGATGAGACTGGAGATTTAAGCCAGATGCTCTCAGAGCAGATTTTAAGTGCGATGACAGGAGCGGATGCACTCTTTTTGAATCAGGAATTCAGCATCAGCAGTAAAGGGGAGGCATTATCAGGAAAGACTTCGATCCTGCATGCCAATGCAGAACGTATGAATATATTGGAAGCATTGGGAGCAGATATTGTGTCTCTTGGAAATGAGCATGCGGCAGGTTATGGACAAGATGCCTTAAAAGAGAACATGGAGCTGTTAAAAAATGCAGGAATGGCATATGTAGGAGCAGGAACAGATGCCGCAGATGCTGCGCAGCCGGCGTATTTGATCATCAATGGAATCAAGATTGGATTTACATCAGCTTCCGGCATGGAAGATTCTTATGATATGGCGGCAGGTGACAGCAAAGCGGGGATTTTAGAATATACAGAGGCAGAGCAGTATACAAAAGTAATCCAGGAGGCTGCTACAAAGTGCGATTATCTGATTGTGTATGATCATGAAGGAAAAGGGGATGCCAATGGTGTGGAATCCTACCAGAAAGAGCATGCAGCTGCATTTTTGCAGGCAGGAGCGGATATCGTGATTGGCGGACATTCTGATCGTCTGCAGGGAATTGAGTATATCGATGGAAAACCGGTTGTGTACAGCATAGGATCTGTGCTGACAGACGGAACAAGCAGATATTCGGCAGTATTAAAGCTCAACATCACATCAGAAGGGTTAAAAGAGATGTCGCTCGTTCCGGGAATCCAGACAGAAGATATGACAGAATATCTGGATTCTGCAGAGACACAGAAGAAGATGTATGATGCAGTTGCAGCTCTGTGCCCGAATGCATCGATTGATGAAAATGGAGTCGTTACAGAGAAAAAATAGAATTCCATATTGACATTTCTGGTAATACGGTGTAGAGTTCTATTGTCACAAAAATGAATATGAAAACTTTCTCTTATTCAGAGCAGTGGAGGTACAAAGGACCTATGAAGCTGCGGCAACCCCGTCAAGGAAGGTGCCAACCTGAGCGAGCAATCGAACAATAAGAGGATTGTTTTGGTAAAGAACAGTCCGCTTTTTGGCGGGCTGTTTTTAATTAGAAGAGATGCAGTCCGAAAAGAGAGAAAGAAACAAAGAAGGAGGAACAAAATGGAAAAATTATTATTTACATCGGAATCTGTTACCGAAGGACACCCGGATAAGGTTTGTGATGCGATTTCAGACGCGATCCTGGATGCTTTGATGGAGCAGGATCCAATGAGCCGTGTTGCATGTGAGACTTGTGTAACAACCGGTATGGTCATGGTCATGGGAGAGATTACAACAAAAGCATATGTAGATATTCCGAGAATTGTAAGAGATACAGTGCGTGAGATCGGATACACAAGAGGAAAGTTCGGATTTGATGCAGATACATGCAGCGTGCTGACAACGATCGATGAGCAGTCGGCAGATATTGCGCTTGGAGTGGACAAGGCGCTGGAAGCAAAAGAAAATAAAATGTCCGATAATGAACTGGAAGCAATCGGAGCAGGAGATCAGGGTATGATGTTTGGATATGCATCCAACGAAACAGCAGAATTTATGCCGTATCCGATCGCAATGGCACACAAACTTGCCCTTCAGCTGACAAAAGTGCGCAAGGACGGAACGCTCTCTTACCTGCGTCCGGACGGAAAGACTCAGGTAACCGTAGAATATGATGAAAACGGAACTCCAAAACGTCTGGATGCAGTGGTACTTTCTACACAGCATGATCCGGATGTGACACAGGAACAGATCCACGCAGATATCAAGAAATATGTATTTGACGAGATCATCCCGGCTGAGATGGTAGATGAACATACAAAATTCTTCATCAATCCGACAGGCCGTTTTGTGATCGGCGGACCACACGGAGACAGCGGTCTGACAGGAAGAAAGATTATTGTAGATACTTACGGCGGAATGGCACGTCACGGCGGCGGGGCATTCTCCGGAAAAGACTGTACAAAGGTAGACCGTTCTGCGGCATATGCAGCACGTTATGCAGCAAAGAACATTGTGGCAGCAGGACTGGCTGACAAGTGCGAAATTCAGCTTTCTTATGCGATCGGTGTTGCTCAGCCGACTTCCATTATGGTAGATACATTCGGAACAGGAAAAGTATCCGAAGAAAAACTGGTGGAGATCGTGCGTGAGAACTTTGATCTTCGTCCGGCAGGAATCATCAAAATGCTGGATTTAAGACGTCCGATCTACAAACAGACTTCTTCTTACGGACACTTTGGAAGAAACGATCTGAATCTTCCGTGGGAAAAACTGGACAAAGCAGAAGTATTGAAAAAATATTTATAACAGTAGACGGAATGCCTCTTTTGGTTTATAGTAATACGAAAGAGGTGCGGAAAATAAAAAAGAAGGACAGGGACCTGCACCAGGGACTGTCCTCTTTTCTGTATTAGAGCATGCAGGATGGGAGGCGATGAAGATGAAATTAAAAACCAAGCTGATTCTTGCGTTTATGATCGTGATGATTCTGCCTACATTGTTTACAACTGTAGCGATGACGGCATTTGCGCCAAAAGCGGTGAATGATATTCAGGAATTATATTTGATCATTGTATTTTGCACGGCATCAGCTCTGATCTTCTGGATTTACAGGACGGTTTCACTGCCGCTTGCAAAACTGCAGGCAGCGGCCCGCAATATCAAAGAGGGCAATCTGGATTTTGAAATTAAGAATGAGACCAATGATGAAATCGGACAGCTCTGTCAGGATTTTGAAGAGATGCGTTTGAGACTGAAGGCAAACGCAGAAGAAAAGGTGGCATACGATAAAGAGAACAAAGAATTGATCAGTAATATTTCCCATGATCTGAAGACACCGATCACGGCTATCAAAGGTTATGTGGAAGGAATTATGGATGGAGTTGCAGACACTCCGGAGAAGATGGACAGATATATCAAGACCATCTACAATAAGGCGAATGAAATGGATCTTCTGATCAATGAACTGACATTCTATTCCAAGATCGATACGAACCGTATTCCGTATAATTTTACGACGATTTCAGCAAAGCAGTATTTTGGTGACTGTGCAGAGGATTTGTTTATGGAACTGGAGGCAAAGGGCGTACAGTTTCGGTATAGAAATTATCTGGAGACAGATTCTAAGGTGATTGTGGATCCGGAGCAGCTTCGAAGAGTGATCAGCAATATTGTAGGGAATTCTGTAAAATATATGGATAAGTCAGATCCTTCCATTACCATGGATTTAAAGGATGTAGGAGATTTTGTTCAGATTGAACTGGGAGACAACGGAAAAGGGATTGCGGCGAAAGATCTTCCGAATATATTTGACCGGTTTTACCGGACAGATGCGTCACGGAATTCTTCCAAAGGCGGAAGCGGGATCGGGCTTTCGATCGTGAAAAAAATTGTAGAAGAGCATGGCGGAAAGATCTGGGCTACCAGTGAAGAGGGCGTCGGGACAACCATGTACTTTGTAATCAGAAAATATCAGGAGGTACCAATGAATGAGTAAACGAATATTGATTGTAGAAGATGAGGAAAGTATTGCAGATTTAGAGCGGGACTATCTGGAGTTGAGCGGATTTCAGGTAGAAGTGGCAAATGACGGAGAGACAGGGCTTAACAAGGCAATGAAAGAGGAGTTTGATCTGATCATTCTGGATCTGATGCTTCCGGGAGTGGATGGGTTTGAAATCTGCCGTGAAGTGCGGAGTCAGAAAAATACACCGATCATTATGGTATCTGCAAAGAAGGATGACATTGACAAGATCCGTGGTCTCGGACTGGGAGCAGACGATTATATGACAAAGCCATTCAGCCCGAGTGAGCTGGTGGCAAGAGTGAAGGCGCATTTGTCCCGTTATGAGCGTCTGATCGGAAGCAATGTAGAAGAAAATGATGTGATCGAGATCCGTGGTCTGAAGATCGATACGACAGCGAGAAGGGTGTGGGTGAATGGAGAAGAACGTTCCTTTACGACAAAAGAATTTGATCTTTTAACGTTCCTTGCAGGACATCCGAATCATGTATATACAAAAGAAGAGTTGTTCCGGGAAATCTGGGATATGGAATCCGTAGGAGACATTGCGACTGTGACGGTGCATATTAAGAAAATCAGAGAAAAGATTGAATATGATACATCACATCCGCAGTATATAGAGACAATATGGGGAGTAGGATACCGGTTTAAGGTGTAAAAAGATGAAAACAGATTGGCAGAATGTGCACAGTAAAATTCAGGAAAAAAGAAAAAAAGTAACTTTTAGTACAATGCAGATCATTGCGTTTGGATTTCTGGGAGTGATTCTGATCGGCAGTATTTTATTATTTCTTCCGATCAGTAATCAGGAGCCGATTGCATATCTGGATGCGCTGTTTGTATCCGTGTCTGCAGTGTGTGTAACCGGCCTGGTGACGGTCGTTCCGGCAGTACAGTTTACAGTATTTGGCAAGATCATACTACTTTTGCTGATCCAGATCGGAGGGCTGGGCGTGATCGCATGTACCATGGCAGTATTTCTGGCAATCCGCAAAAAGATTACGATGAAAAGCAGAGTCATGATCCAGCAGACGTATAATTTAGAGACGTTGAGCGGGCTAGTACGTTTTATTATCCGTATTTTGAAAGGGACAGTTCTCGTAGAGGGAATCGGAGCTGTGTTATTTTCATTTTATTTTGTGCCTGAGTATGGATTTATCAGGGGACTGGCATATGGGGTCTTCCATTCTGTGTCCGCATTCTGTAATGCAGGAATTGATATATTGGGCACCACCAGCTTTATGGAATATGTTAAGTCACCGCTGATCAGTCTGACGACCATGTTTTTGATCGTAGCAGGGGGTCTTGGCTTTACAGTATGGCATGATATGCGTATGAATCTGCAGGATGTGGCAGGACAGAAACGTCCGTTAAAACGAATGTTTACCAGGTTGCATCTGCAGTCTAAAATCGTCATCATTATGACGGTCAGTTTGATTCTTTCAGGAACGTTGGGATATTTTCTGTTGGAGTATCACAATGATGCGACGATTGGAACATTTGGAGTTGGAGAAAAGTTCCTTGCTTCTCTTTTTCAGTCTGTGACAACGAGAACAGCGGGTTTTGCTACAGTTTCCCAGGCGGATCTGACTTCAGCGTCTAAGCTGTTTGGATGTATTCTGATGTTTATCGGAGGTTCACCGGGAGGAACAGCAGGCGGTATTAAGACAACTACCATGGCAATTCTGCTGCTTACTTGTGCAGCAGTAATCAGGGGAAGAAAATCAACAGAATGTTTTGGAAGACGTCTTGCAGAAACCAATGTGCGTTCCGGAATTGCAATTGTATTTCTAACATTTGCAATCTGGCTGGTCGGGTTATTTGGAATCGCAATTTTGGAACCGGATGAGAGATTTATTGATTTGATATACGAGGCCACCTCTGCAATTGGAACAGTGGGGCTTTCTGCAGATCTGACTCCAGCTCTGACCAGAGGAAGCCATGTGATCCTGATGATTCTGATGTATGTAGGAAGAATTGGACCGATCACGATGGCACTGGTATTTTCGGGAAGAGAAGATATGCAGGCAAAATTCAGGGATTTGCCGGAAAAACGGATTATGTTAGGATAGAAGAGGTAGAAAGACATGAAAAAACAATTTGCAGTGTTTGGATTGGGAAGTTTCGGGCGGAGTGTTGCCCTGACACTGGAAAATCTGGGATGCGATGTAGTGGTAGTAGATAAATCATATGAAAAGATCCAGGAGATTTCAGATATGGTCTCTTATGCGATGCGGGCGGATGTGTCAGATCCCGATGCACTTCATGCACTGGGGGGAAGAAATCTGGACGGAGCAGTCGTTGCGGTCTCTGAAAATCTGGAAGCGAGCATTATGGCCACGATCATCTCCAAAGAGATGGGAATCCCGTATGTGCTGGCAAAGGCGAAAGATGAGCTGCAGGGCGCGATTCTCGAAAAGGTGGGGCAGATGCCATTGCCTATCCGGAGTGTGACATGGGAGAACGAGTTGCAAAAAGCCTGATGTCTACTGCGTTTACGGACTGGATCGAGCTGTCGTCCGAATACAGTATGGCAGAGGTGGCAATTCCGGAAAAATGGGTAGGCAAAAGCCTCAGTGAATTAAAAATCCGGGAACAGTACGGAATCAATGCAGTCGGAATCATTCAGGGAGAGAAGGTGGAGGTTACCCTGGATCCCTATGCACCGCTTCCGAAAGATGCAATCCTGATTTTGATCGGAGCAACCGCTGTTCTGGAAAAATTTCATACATGGAAGTAGGAAAGATGATCACAAGTACAAGTAATCAAAGAATCAAAGAATTATCTCAAATACAGAAAAAAAGCAAGGTGCGGAGCCGCGAGGGAGTTTTCGTTGCAGAAGGGATCCGCATGGTGAGGGAAACGCCTTATGAGCGTCTTGTCAGCCTGTATTTTTCGGAGAGTTTTGAAAAAAAATATGGAAATGAAGTATTGGATGCAATTTCCGGGGGAGATTTAAAAATCCGGGAGCAGATTCGGAGAAAGACGGAGATTTTGTCTGATGCGGTATTTTCTTATGTGTCTGATACTAAGACACCGCAGGGAGTTCTGGCAGTGGTGCGTCAGATGGAGTATACACTGGAGCAGATGACAGATGGAGTTATCCCGCATCTGATGATCTTAGATAACCTGCAGGATCCGGGCAATCTGGGAACAATCTTTCGGACAGCGGAGGCTGCCGGAGTGACAGGTATCATCATGAGCCGGGACTGTGTGGATATTTATAATCCGAAGACGATCCGCTCGACAATGGGGGCGCTTTACCGGATGCCGTTTGTATATGTGGAGGATCTGAGAGAAACGATCCATACATTAAAAGAAAAAAACATCAAAAGCTATGCGGCACATCTGGATGGAAAGAACACCTATGATAAAGAAGATTACAGGCAGGGAACGGCTTTCCTGATCGGGAATGAGGGAAACGGACTCAGAGAAGAGATTGCACAGTGTGCGGATACCTGGATCCGGATTCCGATGTGCGGACAGGTGGAGTCGTTGAACGCAGCAGTGGCAGCGACAGTTCTGATGTTTGAAGTCAGCAGGCAGAGGAGAGGATAAACCATTTTCAGAAATTGACAGGGGTGATAGGATGGAACCATTGTTAGATCTGACAAAAGAATATGGTCTGGTGCTGGATGGCGGCGGAGCAAGAGGGGCCTATCAGATCGGTGCATGGACAGCGCTTGAGGAAGCAGGCGTGAAGGTTTGTGCGGTGGCAGGGACTTCTGTAGGAGCATTAAACGGTGCTCTGATCTGTATGGACAGTGTGGAGAATGCACAGAAGATCTGGGCAGAGATGAAGTTTTCCAGAGTCATGGATGTGGATGATGAGTGGATGCAGCATCTGTTTAGCAAAGATGGAAAATTAAAAGAAGTACTCTCTGAACTCTGGAAAAAACTCTCAGATGGAGGTGTGGATGTTACACCGCTTCGAAATCTGATCCACGAAGTGGTGGATGAAGAGAAAATCCGGCATTCGGGAAAGGAGTTCTGTCTTCTGACATTTTCTGTGACGGATATGAAAGAGATGGATCTTTCGCTGGAAGATATTCCCGAAGGTACTCTGGAAGACTTTTTACGCGCCAGCGCTTATCTGCTTGGATTTAAAAATGAAAAACTGCAGGGAAAGCGTTATATTGACGGAGGCGTGATCAATAATGTTCCGTTGAACTCTCTGCTAAACCGCGGGTATAAAGATATTATCACCATCCGGATCCACGGGCCGGGAAGAGAGCCGCGGGCAAATATCCCGGAAGACGGAGAAGTTTACGAGATCAGCCCGAGAGTGCTTCTGGGCAGTATTCTGGAATTTGACAGCAAAAGGAGCAGACAGAACCTGAATATCGGTTATTATGATGCAAAACGGATGCTCTATGGTCTGGAAGGATTTATGTATTATCTGGAGCAGACCCATGAGGAGACGTGGTATGAGGACAGATTGTGCGAGATTCCGGATCTGGAGAAAGCCGAGATGGCATTTGTACTGAAGCTTCCCATCGGGTGTTCTGCCAAAGAGTTGTATCTGGCAATGCTGGAGGCAAGTGCCAAGCTGCTTCGCATTCCCAAATATCAGATTTATACTGTGGATCAGCTCCGTGATCTGGTACAGGCACATTATGAGAAATTGGAAGATCAGATCCATCTTCCGGGATTTACACACACATTGATTCAGATAGAAAGGAATAGAACTATGAATTTAAAAGGAAGAAATTTTTTGACACTCAAAGATTTTACACCGGAAGAGATCACATATCTTCTGGATCTGGCAGCAGACCTGAAAGAGAAGAAGAAAAACGGCGAACCGGTTGATTTCTATAAGGGCAAAAATGTTGCACTGATCTTTGAGAAGACCAGTACAAGAACACGCTGTGCATTTGAAGTTGCGGCACATGATCTGGGCATGGGTTCTACCTATCTGGATCCGACTGGTTCTCAGATCGGAAAGAAAGAGAGCATTGAGGATACTGCAAGAGTACTGGGAAGAATGTATGATGGAATCGAGTACCGCGGATATGGGCAGGAGATTGTGGAGGAACTTGCAAAATATGCAGGGGTTCCGGTATGGAACGGTCTGACCAATGAATATCATCCGACGCAGATGTTGGCAGATATGCTCACGATTCGTGAGAATTTCGGTACTTTAAAAGGTCTGAAACTGGTGTACATGGGTGATGCAAGATACAATATGGGAAATTCTCTGATGATCGTCTGCGCGAAGCTGGGACTGGATTTTGTGGCTTGTACAACAGAAAAGTATTTCCCGAATGAGGAACTGGTAGAGACATGCCGCGGATATGCAAAAGAGTCAGGAGCAACGATCACACTGACAGAGAATGTAGAAGAAGGAACAAAGGATGCGGATGTTATCTATACCGATGTCTGGGTATCTATGGGAGAGCCGGATGAAGTCTGGGAAGAGAGAATCCGTGAATTGTCTCCATATAAAGTGACAAAAGAAGTGATGGCAAATGCAAAAGAGTCTGCGATCTTTTTACACTGCCTGCCGGCATTCCATGATCTGAAGACAAAGATCGGAAAAGAGATGGGAGAACGGTTTGGCATTACAGATATGGAAGTGACGGATGAAGTATTTGAATCCGCACAGTCCAAAGTATTTGATGAAGCAGAAAACCGGATGCATACGATCAAAGCTGTGATGGCAGCGACACTGGGAGAGATGTAATTGAAAGCGGAAATTTTAAAAATGCTGCGGGAGAGTCAGGACTATGTTTCCGGGCAGCAGATCTGTGAGCGGTTCCAGGTATCCAGAACTGCAGTCTGGAAGGTGATCAAACAACTGAAAGAGGAAGGGTATGAAGTGGAAGCGGTACGCAACAGAGGGTATCGCCTCTCTTCTCTTCCGGATATTCTCTCCCGGGAGGAGATCGTCAGTCAGATAGATACTGTCTGGGCAGGACAAAACGTGTATTATTTTACAGAAACAGATTCCACCAATATTCAGGCGAAAAGAATGGGAGATCAGGGGGCGCCTCACGGAACTCTGGCAGCAGCAGGACAGCAGACTGCCGGAAAAGGCAGAAGAGGAAGAACCTGGGAGTCTCCGGCGGATCAGAATATTTATATGTCACTTCTTTTGCGTCCGGAGATCGCACCGGTCAAAGCACCCATGCTGACCTTGGTCATGGCATATGCGGCTGCAATGGCGCTTCGTGAATGTACGGGTCTGGATGTACAGATCAAATGGCCCAATGATCTGGTTATCAACGGGAAAAAAATCTGCGGAATCCTGACGGAAATGAGCACAGAGATTGATTATATCAATTATGTTGTCATTGGAATCGGAATCAATACCAATATTGAACAATTTCCGGAAGAACTAAAGCAGACTGCCACATCACTTCGGATTGAAGCAGGACGCAGTATCAGGCGCAGTCCACTGATTGCGGCAATTATGCGGTGGTTTGAAAAAGCATATGCCGAATTCATGAAAACGGAAGATCTTTCGGGAATCCAAAAAGCATACAATGAATTGCTTGTGAATTGCGGACGTGAGGTCCGGGTTCTGGAGCCAAAGGGAGAATGGCAGGCAGAAGCTCTTGGAATCAATGACGGTGGTGAGCTGCTTGTAAGAAAAGTGGATGGAAGTGAAACAGCGGTCTATGCGGGAGAAGTTTCCGTGCGCGGTATTTACGGATATGTTTAGTCATATAAGAAAGGAAACTGAAAATGGAAGAAGAAATTGTGCTTTGTGCGGCGAACTCTTATGAGCAGAAATACTATCTGAATCCCGAGTTTGAAATGCTGCCTGAAAGTATCAAGCAGGAATTGAATATTATGTGCGTGCTCTACACAGAAGATGTAGGCGGGATCTTGATGGTTTTCTATGATGAGGATGGAAATCTGGAGTTTCGGGTAGATCACGAGGAGAATGATTTTTCGTTTGATGAGATCGGCAGTGTTTTGAAGATCAAACAGCTGCAGCAGACAAAACAGGAGCTGTTCGAGTCACTGGAATTGTTTTATAAGGTGTTTTATCTGGGAGAAGAGGTTGATCTGGAAGAAGAGTAGAGTACAGATCCTGAGAAAAGAAACGAGAGAAAGAGTTAGAGTGTGAAAATGAAACAGTTGAAAATAGGAAATGTTTTACTGGAAAATTCTTATGTACTCGGACCTATGGCAGGCGTAACAGACCTGCCTTTTCGCTTGCTTTGCAAAGAGCAGGGAGCGGGTCTTCTGTGTATGGAGATGGTCAGTGCGAAAGGTATTTTCTATAATAATAAGAATACGGAAAGTCTGCTTCAGATCCATCCCGAGGAAGTGCCGGTATCGCTGCAGTTTTTTGGTTCAGATCCGAAGATCGTCAGCGAGATGGCGAAACGGGTCGAGGAACGTCCGTTTTCCATTCTGGATATCAACATGGGATGTCCGGTGCCAAAGGTCGTGCGAAACGGAGAAGGGTCTGCACTGATGAAGAATCCGAAGCTGGTATACGAACTGGTCAGTGCGACGGTAAAAGCAATCAAAAAGCCGGTTACCGTTAAGATCCGGAAAGGATTCGATGATGAACATATCAATGCGGTGGAAATCGCGAAGATCATTGAAGAAGCAGGTGCGGCAGCAGTAGCTGTACACGGAAGAACAAGAGAACAGTATTATTCCGGAAAAGCGGACTGGGAGATCATCCGTCAGGTAAAAGAGGCAGTTTCCATCCCGGTGATCGGAAACGGAGATGTGACTTCCGGGGAAAAAGCAATCGCCATGCGTGAGCAGACAGGGTGTGACGGGGTGATGATTGCCAGAGGTGCTCAGGGGAATCCGTGGATCTTTTCGGAGCTTTTAGAATACGAAAGAACAGGACGGCTTCCTGACAGACCGGATGTGGAAGAAATCAAACAGACAATGCTTCGGCATGCCAGACTCCAGATCGAGTATAAAGGTGATTTTACAGGAATCCGGGAGATGCGCAAACATGTGGCATGGTATACAAAAGGACTGCATGGGGCAGCCCGTCTGCGGGATCGGATCAATCAGGTTGAGAGCTATGCAGAACTGGAAAATCTCTTGACATCGTTATAACGATTGAGTATAATATTGAAATTGTGAAATATACTTGAATTAGAGATATGGACAGGCAGAAATGTCCTGTAAATACAGGAAAAAGCCGAAGATAAAGTTTTAAATAAAAGAGCAAGATCAGGAAAGAAAGGAAGCAGACAGGTATGGCAGAGGCAAAGAAGAGATTACTTACTTATGCAGGATTGAAAGCGCTGGAGGATGAACTGGAAAATCTGAAAGTTGTAAAACGTAAAGAAGTGGCAGGAAAGATCAAAGAAGCCAGAGAGCAGGGAGACCTTTCAGAGAACGCAGAATACGATGCGGCAAAAGATGAGCAGAGAGATATCGAAGCCCGTATCGAAGAGCTGGAAGGCATTTTGAAAAACGCAGAAGTTGTAGTAGAGGATGAAGTTGATTTAGACAAGATCAATGTAGGATGTAAAGTAAAAGTATTTGACATCACATTTGACGAAGAGATGGAGTTCAACATTGTAGGTTCTACAGAGGCGAACAGCCTGGAAGGAAAGATTTCCAATGAGTCGCCGGTTGGTCAGGCTCTGATGGGTAAAAAAGTCGGAGAGACTGTAGATGTAGAAACACAGGCAGGAGTGATCCAGTACAAAGTACTTGATATCAGCCGTTCTATGTAGTAGAAACCAGACCCCTTTATTACAAGGGGTCTTAATTCGCATTTAGGGAACACATAAAAGTGTACCGGATGCCCGAAAAAGGAAGGAGAAAATATCGTGTCCGAACAGCAGAAAAAAGCACAGCAGGAACCAGATTTAAATCAGTTGAGAAAAGTTCGTCGCGAAAAACTGGCGGATTTACAGGCAAACGGAAAAGATCCGTTTGTGATCACAAAATATGACCAGACACATCACAGTCTGGAGATCAAAGAGAATTTTGAAGAGCTTGCAGGAAAAGAAGTTTCTATCGCAGGACGTATGATGTCCAAACGTGTGATGGGAAAAGCATCTTTCTGCAATGTACAGGATTTGCAGGGAAATATTCAGTCTTACGTTGCAAGAGACAGCATCGGAGAAGAAGCTTACAAAGAGTTTAAGAAGATGGATGTCGGCGATGTGATCGGAATCACAGGAGAAGTGTTTGAGACAAAGACAGGAGAAAAATCCATCCACGCTTCTTCCGTGACATTGCTCTCCAAGAGTCTTCAGATTCTGCCGGAGAAGTTCCACGGACTGACAAATACAGATATTCGCTACCGTCAGAGATACGTGGATCTGATCATGAATCCGGATGTAAAACAGACATTTATCAATCGTTCTAAGATCTTAAGTGCGATCAGAAGATATCTGGACGGACAGGGATTCCTGGAAGTAGAGACACCGATGCTCGTATCCAATGCCGGAGGTGCTGCTGCAAGACCGTTCGAAACACACTTCAACGCACTGGATGAAGATTTCAAACTCCGCATCTCTCTTGAGCTGTACTTGAAGAGACTGATTGTCGGAGGAATGGAGCGCGTATACGAGATCGGACGTGTATTCCGTAACGAAGGTCTTGACACAAGACATAATCCGGAATTTACATTGATGGAGCTGTACCAGGCGTATACAGACTATAACGGAATGATGGATCTGACAGAGAATCTGTACCGTCACGTTGCACAGGAAGTACTTGGAACAACTGTGATCGAGTACAACGGTGTGCAGATGGATTTAGGAAAACCGTTTGAGAGAATCACAATGGTAGATGCAGTGAAAAAATATGCAGGTGTGGACTGGAACGAAGTGGAGACACTGGAACAGGCAAGAGCACTTGCAAAAGAGCATCATGTAGAGTTTGAAGAGCGTCACAAAAAAGGTGATATCCTGGCGCTGTTCTTCGAGGAATTTGCAGAGGAACATTTGATCCAGCCTACATTTGTAATGGATCATCCGATCGAGATTTCTCCGCTGACAAAGAAAAAACCGGAGAATCCGGAATATACAGAGCGTTTCGAGTTCTTTATGAACGGATGGGAGATGGCGAACGCATACTCTGAGCTGAACGATCCGATCGATCAGAGAGAACGTTTCAAAGCACAGGAAGAGCTGCTTGCACAGGGAGACGATGAAGCGAATACAACAGATGAAGACTTCCTGAACGCGCTGGAGATCGGTATGCCTCCTACAGGCGGTATCGGATTCGGAATCGACAGAATGTGTATGCTGTTGACAAACAGCGCAGCAATCAGAGATGTGTTGCTCTTCCCGACAATGAAGTCCTTAGATGGTGTAAATAAGAAAAATGATGTAAATAATACAGCTTCTGAAGCACCTGAAAAAAATGTAAAAACTGAGTCTGAAAAGATTGATTTTTCTAAGGTAAAGGTAGAGCCTTTATTTGAGGAATTTGTTGATTTTGATACATTCAGCAAGTCAGATTTCCGTGCAGTAAAGGTTAAAGAGTGTGTTGCAGTACCGAAGTCAAAGAAACTGTTACAGTTTACTCTTGATGACGGAACAGGCACAGACAGAACCATTTTAAGCGGTATTCATAGCTTTTATGAGCCGGAAGAACTGGTTGGAAAGACTCTTATTGCTATCACAAATCTTCCACCGAGAGCTATGATGGGCATTGACTCTTGCGGTATGCTCCTCAGTGCTATTCATGAAGAAGAAGGCGAAGAAAAGCTTCATCTTCTGATGGTAGATGACCACATTCCGGCAGGTGCAAAGCTCTATTAAGATGATGTAAAGATGTACCGTTTTACCAAATAGACGGGACGTACTTCATTTGATAAAAAACTAAAAAAACAGCGATTTACATCAAACTTACATCAATTGATGCAGAAATCGGTGCAAGCAAGAAAAAATCGCATAATTAGTACAAAGAGTGGGCAATTCCAATCGGGATTGCCCATTTTTAAAACAAACAGAAATACAAATCGGAAGTTTTAAAGGAGGAATACCATGGGATTATTTGGTAAAAGCAAAAAAGAACGAGAAACAGAATACATGAGCAGATTAGATGTTCCATCGTGTTTAAAAGAAGATTTTGAATTGATTATTGATGATATATTTACAATTATGGGAGTTGGAACAGTTGCCACAGGAAACATATTAACAGGGATGTGCAGAGAAGGGGAAAATGCATGTATTTATAAAGCAAATGGAGATATCTTAGAAACCAGAATTACTACTGTCGATGTACATACAAAAGAACGAAAAGCAAATGGTTGTGGATATAAAACAGAGCATGTTGGACTTGGGTTACGAGGAATTTCCAAGGAACAATTAGAAAAGGGTGATAAAGTACTTGTAAAGAATGCCAATATGTATGGAATGTAATTACAAATTCAAGTTTGTCAATTTGCCCTTTGAGAGAGGAGAAATCCTTTTCTCAAAGGGCTTTTTCTATTTATACGGATATTCGCAAACTACAAGATAAAGCTAAAACTTCATATACTCTAAGCACAAGGAGGTTGAGGTTTGGCTATGAATAACAGTTTAGCAGAAGTACGCCCGGAACTTGTTCCTGAGTGGTCAGAGAAGAACTTACCGCTTAAACCTGATGAGATTACTTTCGGTTCAAATAAAAAAGTATGGTGGAGAGGTGCTTGCGGTCACGAATGGCAGACAAGCGTTAAGGCTCGTTCTAATGGAGAAAAATGCCCGATATGTTCCGGTGCGAGAGTGATTGCAGGGATTAACGATTTGGCGACATTAGAGCCGCTACTGGTAAAGCAGTGGTCGAAAAAGAATAAGATAAAACCGACAGAAGTTTCTATTGGTTCTCATAAGAAAGTGATATGGAGATGTGAAAAGGGACACGAATGGGAAGCTGCCGTTAAGAGCAGGACAATAAATAAAACGGGTTGCCCGTACTGCTCCCATAATAAAGTGTTGGCAGGCTTTAATGACCTTGCAACACTTCTGCCGGATATAGCAGCCGAGTGGTCGGACAGAAATTGTCCGACACTTCCAACTCAGGTTACGGTCTTTGCCAATCGTAAGGCTTGGTGGAAGTGTAAGGACTGTGGCAGAGAGTGGAACACCCTTATTTCTACCCGTTCCGGTGGGAGTAAATGCCCGTATTGCAGTGGGTACATATTCCTGAAAGGGTTTAACGATTTGCAGACAACACACCCTGAAATTGCTTCGGAGTGGTCGGAGAAGAACTTGCCATTGAAGCCTGATGAAGTAAATGCAAAGTCGAGGAAAAATGTCTGGTGGAGATGCAGTAAATGCGGTAACGAGTGGAAATCTGTTATCAATGCCCGTGTGAAAGGTACGGTATGCCCCGTTTGTGCAGAGAGAGAAGTACTTGCCGGATATAATGATTTGGCGACAACAGACGGTCAGCTTCTTAGCGAATGGGATTATGAACAGAATAAACTGAAACCTACAGAGGTATCACGAACTTCGGCAAAGAGAGCGTGGTGGAAATGCAGACACGGTCATTCGTGGAGTATGAAGATAAATGAAAGAACGATATTGAAGAAAGGCTGCCGAATTTGTGAGCAGGAGTATTTGTCATTGTTTCCTGCTTTGGCGGTCAGCTATTATTCTAATAGGAAAGGTTTGAAAGCAGAACTTGGTTCTGACCGATTGCTTGGAGTTCCGCTTGAAACATACATACCTTCAGAAAAGTTGGCTATTGAGTCGGGAAGTGCTGACGAGAATATAGAAATAATGAAAGCGTATATGTGTAAGCAACGAGGGATAAGGCTGATTAAGCTGCCGATGAAAGGCACAGAACTGGATTATGCCAATAATTTAAAGAAAGCTTTTCAGAGCGTACATATATTTATTTCTTCTGATACAGAGGAAGATGTGGAGATAATCAAAAATACATTTGAAAGATGGAGGGACAGCCAATGAGAGAGAAAACCTATCATCTATACTTAAATGAAGAAGAACGAAGCCGAGTGATACAATCGCTCATTGAACTGAAGAACAATTTAACAGCTCAGGGACGATACACCGATGCAGTAGATGATGTCCTCTGCAAAGTGCTTGAAGCAAAGAAAAAGAAATTGAAAATTGAATACATTTAGAACGTGTTTTGCCGTCTGTTTCCTAACCGGAGCAGGCGGCTTTTTTAATTTCCAAAAATTTTTTTGAAATATTTTTGGAAAAGCGGAGATTTTGGGTGTGCATTTCATACCCCTTTGTCCAAATGAGTGAAGGGGTTCATTCCGGATAGCAAAAACGGAAGCCTTTTCGCTTGAAAATTGAATAAGTCATTCACTAAGACTTTATTTCTGATGATAGCCACTTTAGCAGGTACGCCGTGATTTCTGTATTTCAGAATAGCGAGAACTCCGGCTATGAGTATCAGGTTGCCCCTGATATGGCGATGACAGTCAGAATGATAATGATACTTCTCTACGGAGCTGGCGGAGAACCCGGCAGAGGTTAGAATCCTATGATACAGATAAGCAGTCTGTTCCTTAGTGACTTCCCATAAGCATTTTGCTTGGCAAGGGGTGTTGAGAACAAATATTGCTATGACCGATTAGGAAATGAGTCGGTCAGGTACATAGCCATAATGCGGTGGCTATGAATTTTCAGAAAGGAGGGCAAAAAGAAGTGTCAAACTGCAAAACGATTTCCGTATGTAACCAGAAAGGCGGAGTCGGAAAAACCACCACAACAGTTAATCTCGGAGTCGGGCTTGCAATGCAGGGCAAGAAAGTATTGCTCATAGACGCAGACCCGCAGGGAGATTTAACGACTTGTCTTGGTTGGCAGGATACAGACGGCTTGGGTATCACGCTTGCAACGAAACTCACAGATGTAATCAATGAAACGATGACAGACCCTATGGTTGGTATCCTGCACCACGAAGAAGGTGTTGACCTTGTTCCGGCAAACCTTGAGCTTTCAGCAATGGAATTTAACCTTATGAACGCAATGAGCAGAGAAACTACACTCAAGAACTATCTGAGTCAAGTGAAGAACAGATATGATTATGTAATTATAGACTGTATGCCTTCGCTTGGTATGGTTACTCTCAATGCTTTATCGGCGGCAGACAGTGTTATCATTCCGGTTCAGGCTCAGTATTTGCCTGCAAAGGGTATGACACAGCTTGTGCAGACAATTTCAAAAGTAAAGAAGTATATCAATCCGGATATTAAGATAGATGGTATGCTGCTTACTTTGGTGGATAGCCGAACAAACCTTGCAAAGAGTACGGTGGAAGCACTCAGGGCAAACTTCGGTAATCAGATAAGGATGTATCGAACACAAATCCCGATTGCCGTAAAAGCCGCTGAAACTTCTTCCAAAGGCAAGAGCATTTATGCTTATGAGCCAAACAGCACAGTGTCTAAGGCATACGCTGAATTTACAAAGGAGGTGTTAGCCGATGGCAGGAAGAAAGAGCGACTTCACTCTCACGAAGCTCGATGATTTATTTACCACGCAGGCACAGCGAGATGAAGAACAGCTTTCAAAAATCCGAGATATTCCATTGGAGCTGATTGATGATTTTCCCGACCATCCGTTTAAGGTCAGAGACGATGAAGATATGATGCAGCTTGTGGAGAGTGTCAAGGAAAGAGGGGTTATTACTCCGGCAACGGTAAGGCAGAAAGAGGACGGCAGATACGAACTTGTTTCAGGACACAGACGAAAGCGAGCTTGTGAACTGGCAGGATTTGAAACACTGAGAAGTGAGATTGTAGACCTGAACAGAGATGAAGCGACCATTTTAATGGTTGAGAGTAATTTCCAAAGGTCAGAGATATTGCCGAGTGAAAAAGCCTTTGCCTATAAAATGCGTTTAGAAGCATTAAGCAGACAAGGGAAAAGAACAGATTTAACTTCCAACCCACTGGGTCGGAAGTCGGATGGCAAAGAAACTGCTCAAATAATCGGAGAACAATCGGGCGACAGTCAAACGCAAGTTCGTCGTTATATTCGTTTAACAAACCTTGTTCCCGAACTGCTTGAATTTGTTGATGAGGGGCGTATTAAAATGCGTCCTGCCGTAGAACTTTCTTACCTTGATGAAGATTGCCAGCGTGATGTGGTTGACGAAATCGACCTGAATGACGCAACCCCGTCACACTACCAGACAATCCGTATGCGAAAGTTATTCAACGAGGGCAACCTTACAACAGAAGCAATCCACGCTGTTATGTCTGAGGAAAAGCCGAACCAAAAGGAAAAAATCGTGTTGAGGGGCGATAGAGTAAGACAGCTTATCCCGAAAAACATTCCCGTCAGTCAGACAGAGGATTTTGTCTGCAAAGCATTGGAGTATTACAACAAGTTTTTGCGTAACCGTGCAGAACGTGACAGCAGATAGCCTGTTTTACAGTTCCCCTTTCTCACACTCTAACCCCTTAGTTATATTTTTACCTACCGAAAATGATATATACTATCTCACTTGAATATAACTATCTCAAAGTATATGTCTATCTCTAAGGGGCAATCGCACAGTATGAACGGACGGGAGGTGTATGGTAAAATGAAAAATTAACGAAAAATCCGCATTTGTTTTTCGGCAGGTAAATCTTGTCGTAAAAGAAAATCCACAAAGGCACATCGTAGAGATACGGTGTGTTTTTCAATTTTTACAGGAGGAAACGCAATGATAAAGTCAAAATTCAAAAGAGTCACGTCGCTTTTCTTGGCGACCCTTATGTGTGTGACCACTTTTGCAGGCATTGGCTCGACAACAGCATATGCTGCTTCGGGAGAAAAAGCCGATGTTTATATGGTCGATTTCCCTCGTGATGGTGATGCTAATTACGATGGGGTATGGGGACACAGCAATTTGACCTTGAAAAATGGTTGGCATACCGGACGTTCCAATTTTACCAATCTTAAGGCTATTGGCTCATACTCAGGCAATGTTGCTTATTGTATTGAGCCGGGAATTTCGCTCAAGGTCGGTCAGACAATGAATAAGTATGACGAAAATTATTTTAATAACCTTGCAGCCAATGGGGTTATTTCCGGAGATGAAATCCGTCTTTTTGTTGGTCGTATTTTACAGTATGGCTACCGTGGGACAATCTCGACATCTTGGAGGTCACAGAATGAAGCGGCAGCAAACAGCATTGCACAGGCTTATGCCACACAGCTTCTTATCTGGGAAACTGTTATCGGAGAGCGTGATGCGAACTTCAATCATGTAGCAGCCAGTGGTTGCAGTAATGTGAAAGATGTCATCAATGCAAAGCATCCGCTTCGCAATAAGATTTTCAGTTATTACAACAGTATGGTGCAGAGTGTACAGAACCATGCGACCATACCGAGCTTTTGTAATAAATCATCCGGTTCGGCAAAGACAATAGAACTTGAGTGGAACGGAAGTAAGTACACAACTACTCTGACAGACTCCAATAATGTGCTGTCCAAATATAATTTCAAGGCAAGTATCAGTGGAGTGAGCTTTTCAGTGAATGGTAACAAACTTACTGTTTCTATGGATACTGCACCGAGTAAGGAATTTACCATTACCGCAACGAAGAAAAATGCAGTCCGCAGAGGTGTGGTTGTATGGTCAGAGGGCAAACACGGTCAGAACTCCAGTGTGCAGGATGTTGTCAGCTATGCTCAGGAAGTAAGCGACAGTATCAACGGTTTTGTGAAGATGAAAGTCAGCTATGGTTCTTGTCAGATTGTAAAGACCAGTGAGGACGGCAAGGTTGACGGTATTAACTTCACAATTACCGGAAACGGTATCAATCAGACGGTTACAACAGCCAATGGCGGTAAGTTCCAGATTGATAATCTTATGCCGGGTATCTATACTGTAACCGAGCAGGCATACGATAAGTACGAGCCGCAGGAAACACATAGGGTTACTGTTGTAGCAGGACAGGTTGCAAAGGTCAATTTCAATAACAAATTGAAGCGTGGCGACCTTCAGGTAGTGAAGTCCTCAGAAGATAACCTTGTTGAAGGTGTGAAGTTCCATCTTTTCGGTACTTCTCTTTCCGGTGATGCTGTTGACCAGTATGCAGTTACAGACAAAAACGGTGTGGCAACTTTCAAAGATGTGCTTATCAGTGGTTCTGAACCATATACACTTGAAGAAGTAGACACAGCTATCCGTTATGTCGTACCGAAAAATAAGACTGTACCAGTGAAGTGGAAAGAAGTAACCACAAGAAACTTCAATAACATTTTGAAGAAATTTACTGTAACAGTCACAAAGAGCGACGCTGAGAAAGGCGAAGCACAGGGCAATGCCAAACTTTCGGGAGCAGTTTACGGTATCTATAAGGGCGAAACGCTTGTAGATAAGTATGTTACTGATGAAAACGGTCAGTTCACTACTAAAGAATATGTTTGTGATACCGACTGGACAATCCGAGAAATCACACCGTCAGAGGGATATTTGCTTGATAAGACTATCCATGAAGTGGGTGCAGACCCGAAACTTTATGAGGTGGAACACAACCTTACTTCCAATGATGTAACCGAGCAGGTAATCAAAGGCAATGTGGCTATCATCAAACATACCGATGACGGAGAAACAAAGATTGAAACACCTGAAAAGGGTGCTTCCTTTGAGATTTATTTGAAATCTGCCGGAAGCTATGACGCAGCCAATAAAGACGAGAGAGATACCATTGTTTGCGATGAAAATGGCTTCGGTCAGACAAAAGATATGCCGTATGGTATTTATACCGTACACCAGACTTCTGGTTGGGAAGGCAGAGAGATGATGGATGATTTTGATGTGTTCATTTCACAGAACGCACAGACTTATCGTTATCTCATCAATAACCGTAACTTCGAGAGCTTTGTCAATGTAGTTAAGGTGGACGCAGAAAGCGGAAAGAGTATTCCGTATGCAGGAGCAGGATTTAAGATTTACGACCCGCAGGGTAATCAGGTCAAAATGACCTTTACTTATCCGACACCGACCACGATTGATGTGTTCTATACCGATGCAAATGGTTCTCTTGTCACACCTGAGAAACTGGATTACGGCAAGGGGTATTCTATCGTAGAGGTACAAGCTCCATACGGATATGTACTTGATGATACTCCGGTATATTTTGATATTACCGAAGAAAATTCCACAGAGGAAGGCGGCGTAACTGTTGTGAAAGTCAATAAGCCGAATATGGCACAGAAAGGTACTATCACGGTTGAAAAGACCGGAGAAGTATTTAGTGGTGTCAATGTAAGTGGTTCTGAGGACAGTGATGTTATTTATCAGCCTGCTTATGAAGTGGCAGGACTTGAGGGTGCAGTTTATGAAGTCCGTGCTGCGGAAGATATTAGCACACCGGACGGTACACTCCGCTATTCAAAGGGCGAAGTGGTAGATACTATCACAACAAGCTCCGATGGATTTGTTAAGAGCAAAGAACTTTATCTCGGAAAATACGAGGTCAAGGAAATTACCGCACCTGATGGAATGGTAGTGAGTGGCGAAACACATACGGTTGAGCTTACTTATGCAGGTCAGAATATCTCTGTTACCGAAACTTCCACATCATTCTATAACGAAAGACAGAAAGTTCAGGTAAGCCTTGCAAAAGCCATTGAAAAGGATAAGACATTTGGTATTGGCGACAACGGAGAAATCAAAAACATCAGCTTTGGTCTTTATGCCGCAGAAGATATTGTATCTGCAAGCGGTACCGTTATTCCGGCTGATGGACTGATTGAGATTGTCAGCGTAAATGAAAATGGAACTGCTGTTATGAAGTCAGACCTTCCGTTTGGCAAATACTATGTCAAAGAGATTGCAACTGATGAGCATTATATTCTCTCTGATACGAAGTATCCGGTTGTATTTGAATACGCAGGTCAGGATACCGCAACTGTTGAAATCAAAGTGAATGACGGAAAAGAAATCAAGAATGAACTTATCTATGGTTCTGTATCAGGTAAGAAGATTGACGAGAACGGAGAAGCACTTGAGGGTGCTGTTATCGGTATCTTCAAAGCCGAAGAAACAGAATTTACAAAGGATACTGCACTTATGACGACTACCTCTGCAAAAGACGGTAGTTTTTCTTTTGCAAAAGTTCCTTATGGCAAATGGATTGTAAGAGAAATCGAGCAGCCAAAGGGATTTGTTCTTGATGAAAAAGCGTATGAGGTCAATATCAGCAAAGCCGAGCAGGTAGTTGAAATTGAGATTGTCAATGAGTATGTTCACGGCAATATCAGACTCACGAAGGTGGACGCTGAATATCCGGATAACAAGCTTACGGGTGCAACCTTTGAGGTATATAAGGACACCAATGAGAACGGAAAGATTGATGATGGCGATGAACTTATCGGAAATCTTGAAGAAACTGAAACCGGAATTTATGAGATGAAAGAGCTGCTTTACGGAAAATATATTGTCCGTGAAACAAAAGCACCGGAGGGCTTCCTGCTTGATAAGGGAGAATACTCTGTTTTCATTGAGAAAGACGAAACAACTTATTCCGTTGAGAATAAGGCAGGTGTTGGATTTATCAATGAAGCTATGCGTGGAACACTGAAAATCGTTAAGACATCTTCAGACGGTAAGGTCAAAGGTTTTGCGTTCAGAGTAACCGGAGCAAACGGCTATGATATGACATTTGAAACAGATAAGAACGGCGAAATCGTGATTGAGGGACTTCGTATTGGCGAATATACCGTATCAGAAGTGGCAAACAATGCGTCTGCCGCATATATCACACCTGCCGACCAGAATGTTACTATCAAACTTGATGAAACAGCCGTTGTAAAAATGCACAATGAGTTAAGAGATACTCCGAAAACAGGAGATGATACCAATATGAAACTTTGGTATGTCCTTGCCGGACTTTCTGCTGTCGGTATCGCTGTAACCTCTGTTGTTGCACACAAAAAGAAGAAAAAGGAGAGTAACGAGTAATGGAAGCAAAGACAATTATCGCTATCGCATTAGTCGCCGTTATTGTTGGCGGCTTTATCTTTCTTCAGGTTAAAAACCGTAAGAAGTAAGAAACAAGCGAACATTAACCAGTCGGGGCAGAGCGTAAAAAACTCTGTCCCTTTAATTTTTGGAGGAACATTATGAAACAACAGAAAACGGTGGAGAGCCGAGTGCTTGAAATCTTAAAGGAATGCCCGATGTCGAGGTATGATGATATGCTTCTCATTCTGCATTATTACAATCGGTACGGATATATACCTGCCGGAAATCTTCCGCTTGAGGATATTGTATTTAATTACCGAGCATACGGACTTCCTTGTTTTGAAACCATACGCAGGGCAAGGCAGAGAGTACAGTCCCTTTTTCCTGAGTATTCACGTAATCCGCAGAAAGAAGAACAGAGCGGCAGTATTTCTATTGTAATCAACATTAGCTAAGGAGGTATTTTCGTGAAAGACAAAGCAACTTTTCAGAATAAGGTCAAGGTGCTGAATAAACTCTTTGACTCCGGTTGTGATACGGAGAAAAAGTTGCAGCAGCTTGATATGGAAGCAATCCTGAAAATCCCGAATATCACGATTCCTGATATGGGTGTGATTATGGAGCTTCAGAAGAATACAAAGTCCGGTAAACTCTTTTCGTATTTGGGCGGCGGTTCTGATGAAGCAACAAAAATGAGAGGTAAGGAAAATGAAGCAACAGGAGAATAGAGCAGAGCCGCAGGAAAAGCAAATTCGATTTATAGACAGTCATTACAATTTGAAATTCTATATTCCCGATGGAGGGAAAATCAGGATTACTTTTCGTGATGGACACACAGCAGACAGAGTGTGCAAGTATATTGATGACTACCATTTGTATGTCGGAAATTGCTGCTATCATATATGCGAGTTTGCTGAAAAAATGGAGCTTAGTGGAAGTAAAGTTGAACCTGTCAATCAATCCGAACCGTCAAAAAACAAGACCAGAAACAGAGAAAAACAGCGATAAGGAGGTGCAAGAGTAATGGCACGAAAATATGACCTTATTTCTGAGCTTTACAACCGCACCTGCAAAACGGTTGTGTCAAATCCTCAGAACTGGCAGGCATTCTTGGCTTCGGCTTGCCGAAATTATAAGTTACGTTATGACGAACAGCTACTTGTATATGCACAGCGACCTGATGCAACAGCGGTTCTTGAGATAGAGCAGTGGAACAGAATTTTTGGCAGATGGGTCAACCGAGGTGCAAGAGGTATTGCTGTTTTTGCTGATGAAAACCGTTCACGGCAAAGACTGACACATTACTTTGATATTTCAGATACTCACGAAAGCAGATATTCAAGAACAGTCCCGATTTGGGATATGCGTCAGGAATACGAAGCTGATGTGATTGAAACATTGGAAAGCACTTTCGGAGAGATTGAGAATAAGAGCAGTCTTGCCGAAGCAATTATGGGAGCAGCAAGAAATGCGGCAGAGGATAATATCCCTGATTATCTGCAAGACCTTTACTATGCAACCGAAGGCAGTTTCCTTGAGGAAGTGGACAATGATATTGTGGCTTCCATTTATAAAAATGTCGTAGCAAACAGTGTGGCATATATGATGATGTCAAGGCTTGGTGTTGATACAGACGGTTACTTTGAACTTGATGATTTCAGAGATGTTACCAACTTCAATACGCAGGAAACACTCAATGCACTTGGCTTTGCTACCAGTGATATTGCAGAAATGGGATTGACGGAAGTATCTAAAACAATTACCGCACTTAACCGTCAAAATCGCATAATTGTCGGTCAGGACAGAAATGAATACAATAAGGTTGAAAATAACGACGAAAGGAGTTTGGACAATGAACGAACTGACCTACACAATGGTGGGCGATTACAGCCTTCCGAACCTGAAACTTCCACAGCAGCCGGAAGTGACTTTGGGCAGATACGCTCAGATGAGGAGAAAGTTTCTGAAGGAACATCACAGAGTCCTTTACTACAATCTCCTGACGAGGGGCGAACTGACACAGCACTTGGCGGAAGTGGAACAGAGAGCCAGCAAGATGGAAGAAACAATCCTGAGCCAGATGGCACAGAAAGAGGGAGTGACCGAACAGATGAAAGCAGAGGATATGATGAAATGGGTTCGTCTGATGAACGCTCTTCGCAGCTCGGCACAGGAAATCGTGAAAGCGGAAGTGATATTCGTTTAGAGTATTACGATAGAACTCACGAGGACAAAAGCCTTCCGTTCTTTGGGCGTGATGAGGTAATCAATGAAATTCTCAGAACAACACCGCATTTGTCGGCAAGTCTGGAAGAAATCAAAGATTATTATGAACGCAATCTTGATAACAAAGACCGCACAGAGTATATAAAGAGCATTTTCAATAATGATTATACAGAGCTTACCCTAGAGGACGGCAGGACAGTAGGATATAAGACCTTTGAAAATGTTCTGCATTTGTGGGAGGGCAAATATGACAGCAGAACCGCACAGAGCTTTTATGATTGGGCTGTTATTGCCCGACACTTTGAAGCTATGCGATTACTGGGAGAATTAAGCGACAGCATAAAACCATTACCGTCGATGGACGGTCAGATGACATTCATATTAGACGGTCAGGCAGAGGAAAAGAAACCCTCTGCCTTTACTTTTTCTCAGGAGATTATCGACGCTGTTCTTACGAATGGAAGCGGATTTTCTGAGGGTAAAATGCGTATCTATGAACAGTTTGAAAAAAGCCTTTCTGCAAAAGAGAATGCAGACTTTTTGAAAAATGAGTACGGTTGGGGAGGCTCTTATCCCGTCATAATCGGAGCGGGAATTGATGAGAGCCACGACGGAAAAGGTATTACGATTACGAAAGGTATCGGTAAAGAAAATCCACATATTACACTTTCGTGGTCGCAGGTGGAGAAGCGTATCGGGGAACTTATCCGAATGGACAGATACTTAAATCCAAAGGAAAAAGAACACTATCCTCGATGGCTTGAAAGCCAAGAGGAACGCAGAACCAAAATTGCGGAAACGAAAAGAAATCGTGAGATACTCTCTAATGCACCGCCGGAACAAGAGGTTGAACCAACCGAAAAAGAACCTGAAGAAGCAGAACAGCCGCAAGATGTGCAGTATGAATATCATCTTGGCGATAAGGTGTATATCGGTGCTTCTGAGTATGAAATCTTATCTGTTGATGATGAGAGAGTAATGCTCTATGACTATGATATGCCACTGTTCAATAAGGAATTTTCACGCACAGAGTTTGACAGAAAAGTGCGAGAGAACCCGATGAATGAGCATTTGATTGTGAAGGAAGAACCTGCTGAAGAAAGAAATGAAGCGGAAGAAGTTCAGACCAATATGGGCAGTATGCCGATTGAGGATTATCGAGAGATAGTAGCTTCACAGTCAGGCTTTGACAGCTATGATGAGATGCATCGTCAGGGGTATCGCATAGGAAACGGTTATGATAAAGAGCCTGAGCCGGTAGTTCCGGCTTGGGAGCAGAAGAAAAAGGTCAAAGGCTTTGACCTGCACCCTGATGTGCCTATGGCAGACCGTCATACCTTTAATCTCAGAGAAAATGAGGTTGAAACGGTAGGTAAAAAGGAACGCTTCCGCAGAAATATTATGGCGATACAGCTTCTCAAAAAATGTCAGGAAGAAAACAGATTTGCCACGCCTGAAGAACAGATTGTTTTATCAAAGTATGTCGGTTGGGGTGGACTTTCAGAAGCCTTTGATGAAAATAATTCAGCGTGGGCAACTGAATATCTGGAACTTTCTTCGGTATTAACACCAGAGGAATACGCTTCGGCAAGAGAAAGCACATTGACTGCGTTCTACAC